>Ga0070735_10000027_pt1 | contig 200940 bp, 197 predicted proteins | sample Coa_R1_FD_66443 | JGI IMG/M metagenome (GOLD analysis project Ga0070735, IMG submission 66443) | Surface soil microbial communities from Centralia Pennsylvania, which are recovering from an underground coalmine fire - Coalmine... | ecosystem: Environmental > Terrestrial > Soil > Unclassified ... | reverse complement strand
GGAGCCGACGAGATGCCCTTCGAGACGTGCAACGGGATGCGCTACGACAGCGGCGACTACCCGCTCGCCCTGCGGATGGCGGCCGAGTCGGCACGGGAGTGGGCCGACCGCGAGCGGTCGGCGGGGGGTGGCGCCTCGGGCGGTCCGGGGCGGACGGCGGGCGCCCGGAGGATCGGGGTGGGTTTCGCACCCTTCGTCGAGCCGACCGGTTGGGGGAGCGAGGGGCTCCGCCAGGTCGGCTGGGACTCGTTCCCCTCCTACGACGCCGCCGACGTCTCCGTGCAGCCGTCCGGCCAGGTGACCGTGCGGGTCGGCACCAACTCGCAGGGACAAGGGAGCGCCACCAGCCTCGCGACCCTCGTGGCCGAGGAGCTCGGCATGTCCCCCGAGGACGTTGTCGTGCGCACGGCCGACGGGACGTCGCTCCCGGTCAGCCTCGGCGGGACGCGGGCGAGCCGCACCGCGGTCGTGAGCGGCGGCGCCCTCGGGCTCGCCGCCGGCAAGGTGCGCGAAGAGATCCTGGCGGTGGCGGGCCAGGTGCTCGAGATCGACCCGGCCGACCTCGAGCTGCGCGACGGCATGATCGTCGCGAAGGGCGTCCCGAGCGCCTCGCTCTCGATCGCCGAGGCGGTCGGGGCCGGCTTCCGCGACCCTCGCGCCCGGCCGGGCGAGCAGGCCCCCACCTTCACGGCCCGCGAGTTCTACGACCCCGGGGCGACGTACTCGAGCGGCGCCGTCGGCGCCGTCGTCGAGGTCGACGGGGAGACGGGCGCCGTCAGGGTCCTCCACCTCGTCGCCGTCGAGGACTGCGGCAGGATCCTCAACGAGACGATCGTCGACGGACAGGTGATGGGAGGGCTCGCGCAGGCACTCGGCTACGCCCTGCTCGAACAGGTGTCGCACGACGACTCCGGCCAGTCGCAGACGGCAAGCCTCATCGACTACCTGCCTCCGCTCGCCACCGACGTGCCGACGATCGACGTGCGCCACCTCTGCTCGCCGTCGCCCTACACCTGGGGCGGCATCAAGGGGGTGGGCGAGGCCGGGATGGTGGGCGGCCCGGCCGCCATCGCAGCCGCCGTGGCCGACGCCGTCGCGCCCGCCGTCGTCGACCGCCTGCCCGTGACACCGGCCTCCCTCGCCCTGGCGCTGCGGGGCTTGGAGCAGTCGGCCGGCACACGGCGGACCGAGACCGAAACGACCGACGAGAAAGGATGATCATGGCGAAACTGCGGCACATCGCGCTCTGCTCGAAGGACCCCTGGGGGACGGCCGAGTTCTACGACAAGATGTTCGGCCTGAAGGTCGTCGACGTGAAGAACGTGCCCGACGGGACCTTCATCTTCTGCAGCGACGGCGTCGTCACCCTCGCCATCCTCGACTACACGAGCGAGGAGGCGGCCCGTCACGTGCGGATCGACGGGACCGACTGGGTGGGGCTGCACCACATCGGTTTCCTCGACGAGGACCCCGAGGGGCGGGTCGCCCACGTGCGCGCCCAGGAGGGGACCGTGATCGAGCGACCGCACGAGCCGGGGCCCTACTTCGAGTACAAGATCCTCGACCCGAACGGCATCGTGGTCGACATCGCCCGGAAGTGGCCCGGGATCGGCGACGACGAGCCTGCCGACGGCGCGGTTGACGCCGCACCCGCTGCGACGGCGGCGACGGCGCCCGAGGCGTAGGGGCTGCCGGCCGACCGGCCGTCCGGCCGTCCTGGAGATTGCACACAACATTTCATATACTTCGAGGGCCGCCGCGGGGTTCGAAGGAGCGCTGACGACCCCGGCGGAAGAGGGGAGTGGCAGCCGCCATGCTGGTCGACACGCACATCCACTACCTCCCCGAGACGATCCGGGCGGTCTACCGCAGGCGCCAGGAGCCGCCGATGATCATCCCCTGGGAGAAGGGCGAGGCCCTCTCCTACGGCGGCGGTCACGTCGAGCCGATCGGGCCCGAGGAGGGCCAGTGGGAACGCCTCTTCGAGGCGCTCGACACCGTCGGCACCGACGTGGCGCTCGTGAGCATCAACCAGCCGGGCGTCCTCGGCCTGCCCGTGAACGACGGCGACGCCGTGGCGCGTGACGCCAACGACGAGCTCCTCGCCCTTGCGGCGTCGTCGGGAGGCAGGGTCGTCGGGATGGCGACGCTCCCCTGGCTCAAGCCGGAGGCGGCCGCCGCCGAGCTCGAGCGGACCGCCGGGCTCGGGATGCGCGGCGCCATGGTCCACTCGAACCTGTGCGGGGAGGCGGTCGACGCACCCCGCTTCGCACCGGTGCTCGAGACGGCCGCCGCTGTGCACGCCCCGCTCCTCCTCCACCCCACCCTCCCGCTCAGCGCCCCACACCTCAACGACTACAAGGGTTTGCTCGCGGCCGTCGGCTACCTCTTCGACACCACGACGGCGGCCACCCGGCTGCTGCTGAGCGGCGTCCCCGTGCGCCTGCCGGACCTCGGAGTGGTCCTCGCCCACAGCGCGAGCCTCCTCCCGGCTCTCGCCGGGCGGCTCGACGAGGAGTGGCGCCGGGGCGGCCTGGCGCTCCCGGCGGGGGTCGACGGGCCGCCCTCCGAGCTCCTGCGCTTCCTCTACAGCGACACGGCGGGCGGTTCGGTGACCGCGGTGGCGGCCTGCATGGCCCTGCTCGGCGTCGACCGCGTCATGTTCGGGTCGGACTACCCGTTCTGGACCGCCGAGGCCGCAGGGGCCGTCTTCGCCGGGCTCCCGCTCTCGGAGGAGGAGCGGGAGATGGTCGCCGGAGAGACGGCCGTCGCCCTGTTCGGGCTCTCCCCCGCCGAGGTCGCCGAGACCGCATGACCGAGACCGCATGACCGAGACCGCATGAAGGCGCCTGCGTTCGAGTACGTGCGTGCTGAGTCGCTCTCCGACGTGCACGAGGCGCTCGAGGAGGCGCTCTCCGACGACCTCGTGGCGAAGGTGCTCGCCGGCGGGCAGAGCTTGGTGCCCCTCATGAACTTCCGCCTCGCCCGGCCTGATCGCCTGGTGGACATCAACCGGCTCGGCGAGCTCCGCCACCACGAGCTCGAGGGCGGCGTGCTGCGGCTTGGAGCGCTCTGCCGCCACGCTGACATCGAGAGGGATCCTGACGTCATGGCGGCGTCGGGGGCGCTCGCTGACGCCGTGCCGCTCATCGGCCACCCCTCTGTTCGCGCCCGCGGGACCGTCGTCGGCAGCCTGGCGCACGGCGACCCCCTCGCCGAGTGGATCGCGCTCCTCCTGCTCTTCGACGGCGCCGTGACGCTGTCGAGCCGGCGGGGGCGACGGACGGTGGGGGCGGCCGACTGGCTGGAGGGCTATCTGCGCACGGCGGCCGCCGACGACGAGCTGGTCGAGGAGGCGACCTTCGTGCTGCCGGGCGACGGTGGGCCGGGCCGAGGGTCCGCCTTCGTGGAGGTCGCCCACCGCCACGGCGACTTCTGCCTCGTGGCAGCGGCGGCCTCTCTGACACTCGGCGACGGCGGCGAGGTCGCGGCCGCCCGCCTCGTCGTCGCCGGCCTCGGGCCCGTCCCCTTCCGCGCCGTCGGCGTCGAGACCGGCCTCGCTGGCCTTCGCCCGACGGAGGCGGCCTTCGCGCAGGCGCTCGAGTCCCTCCCCGACGAGGACGCCCAGGACGACCTGCACGCCACGGCCGGCTACCGCCGCCACACCGCCCGGGTCGTCGCCGCGAGGGCACTCGTGGCGGCGGCGGGGCGCGCCTCGGGAGGTGCGGCGGCATGAGCGGCCCGACCCCGGGCGGCACGACCGGCGGCACGACACCTTCGACGAGCCGGGCCATCCGCACCACCGTGAACGGGCGGCCGGTCGAGGCGAGCGTCGCCGTCCGGCGCTCGCTTGCCGACTTCCTCCGCGAGGAGCTCGGGCTCACCGGCACCCACCTCGGCTGCGAGCAGGGGGTGTGCGGCGCCTGCACGGTGATGGTCGACGGCGAGCCGACGCGATCGTGCCTGATGTTCGCCGTCCAGGCCGACGGCGCCGAGGTGCTCACCATCGAGGGCCTCGGCGAGGCGGCCCCGCCGCCGGCGCCGGAGGCCTCCGACGCGCTCCACCCTCTCCAGGCCGCCTTCGCCGAACGGCACGGGTTGCAGTGCGGCTTCTGCACGCCGGGCATGATCATGGCGAGCCTCGCCTACCTGGACCGGCCCGGTCCCCACAGCCGGGCCGACCTCCGCCGGCAGCTGAGCGGCAACCTCTGTCGGTGCACGGGCTACGTGAAGATCCTCGAGGCGGTCGAGGAGGCGGCCGCCCGCATGGGCGTGGAGTGGGAGCCATGACGACCGGCGCCGACTACGTCGGCCAGCCGCTCGTCCCCCGCGAGAACCGGGTCTTCGTCCGCGGCAAGGGGGCCTACGCGGGCGACCTCGCCATGAGCGGGCTGCTCAGCGTCGCCTTCGTGCGCAGCCCCTCGGCGCGGGCACGCATCACGGCCCTCGACACGACGGCCGCCCGGGAGCTCGACGGCGTCGTGGCCGTGGTGACGGCCGAGGACCTCGAGGGCCACGTCGCCCCGTTCCGCCTCATGCACGAGGTCGTGCCGCCGGGCATCGCCCAGAACCCACGCATCTCAGTCGACCTGCGCGCCTGCAACGTGCCGGTCCTCGCCCGGGGCGAGGTCAGCCACGTCGGCCAGGGCGTGGCGGCCGTCGTGGCCGTCGACCGGGCGACGGCCGAGGACGCGGCCGATCTCGTCCGCCTCGAGCTCGAGGAGCTGGAGCCGGTCGTGACGACCGACGACGCCCTCGCCGCAGGTGCGGCGGTCGTCGACCCGGCCAACCCCGACAACCTCGCCTTCCGCCTCCACTCGGAGTTCGGCGACGTCGCCGGGGCCTTCGAACGCGCCCCCCGCCGCCTCAGCCTGCGTGCGAAGAGCGGCCGGGTCACGGCCTCCCCGATGGAGACGCGGGCGGTCCTGGCGAGCGCCGCCCGCGGCGTCGAAGGCGTCACCGTCTGGTCCTCGACCCAGGTGCCCTACCTCGTCCGCAGCGCCATCGCCCAGCACCTCGCCATGCGGGAGGAGGACGTGCGCGTGATCGCCCCCGACGTCGGGGGCGGTTTCGGGGCCAAGGTGCACGTCTACCCGGAGGAGATCCTCCTCGCCTTCCTCGCCCGCTCCCTCGGCGGCCCCGTCCGCTGGGTGGAGGACCGCCTCGAGCACTTCGTCACGACCGCCCACGGGCGCGACCAGGACCACCACCTGGACGTGGCCTTCGAGGACGACGGCCGGATCCTCGCCGTGCGCGACCACTTCTTGCAGGACTGCGGGATCGGCTTCCCCTTCCCGATGAGCAGCGCCTGGAACGTCGTCTCGCACCTGCAGGGGCTCCTGCGCATCCCGGCCATGGAGGTCGACGGCACCTGCGTGCTCACCAACAAGGTCGTGAACGTCCCCTACCGGGGCTCGGGCCGGCCCGAGTCGGCCTTCACACGCGACCGGATGGTCGCCCACATGGCGAGAGAGCTCGGCGCCCCCTTCCTCGACGTCCTTCGCCGCAACCTGCTGTCGCTCGCCGACATGCCGTACGAGACCGGGGCGATCTACCGCGACGGCGTCCCGATCGTCTACGACGGCTGCGACATGGAGACCGCCGTCGCCAAGCTGGAGGCGCTCATCGAGGAGTCCCCCGCCGTCGGCGAGGCACCGCCCGGCCACCGCCGCGGCATCGGCTACGGCACCTACACCGAGGGGACCGGCGTCGGGCCGTTCGAGGGCGCCGCCGTCTCCATCGACGAGACCGGCCGCCTCGTCGTCACCGCCGGGGGCGCCTCGCAGGGCCAGTCGCAGCACACGACGCTCGCCCAGATCGTGGCCGACGAGTTCGGCGTCGGCCCGGACGAGGTGCTCGTGCGAAACGGCGACACGAGCTTCCTCCGCTACGGCGTCGGCACCTTCGCCTCGCGCACGACGATCCTGGCGGGGTCGGCGACCCTCGAGGCGGCGAGGAAGCTGCGCGAGCGGGTCCTCGCCGTCGCGGCCGAGCTGCTCGAGATCGACGCCGCCGACCTCGTCGTCGCCGAGGGGGGCGTCTCGGCGCGTGGGACGCCGAGCCGGGCCGTGTCGCTCCGCGACGTCTTCATGGCGACCTGGCCCGGCCCGCGCCGCGTGACGGCCGGGCTCGACTCGCCAGGGCTCACGGAGCAGTCCTACTTCGTGCCGCCGACCGTCACGTGGAGCTACGGGGCGGTGGCGGCCGCCGTCGACGTCGACCTCGGCACCGGCATCGTCGCCGTCGAGAAGGTCTGGGTGGTGCACGACTGCGGGCGGATCATCAACCCGCTCGTCGTGGAGGGCCAGGTCGACGGCGCCGTGGCGCAGGGCGTCGGGGCGGCCCTCCTCGAGGGGATCGTGTACGACGGCTCGGGCATCCCGCTCACGACCAGTTTCATGGACTACCTCATCCCGACCGCCGTCGAGAGCCCCGAGCTGGCGAAGGACCACCTCGCCATCTGGTCGGAGCGAAACCCCCTCGGCGTGAAGGGCATCGGCGAGTCAGGCATCATCGCCACGCCCTCGGCGGTGGCCAACGCCATCGAGGCGGCGCTCGGCGACCTCGTCGTCGACCCGGCGCAGCTCGACACCCTCCCCATCCGGCCCGAGGCGGTCCTCGCCGCCGTCGGCCTCGACGTGGGCCGGCCGGCCGCCAGGCCATGAGCGCCGCAGCCTCCCTCGACGTCGTCGTGGTCGGCGGCGGGCTCGGGGGGCTCGCCGCCGCCGCCTGCCTGCGCCGCTCCGGCCACAACGTGACGGTCCTCGAGCAGTCGCCACGTTTCGGCCCGGTCGGCGGCGGCATCCAGCTGGCGCCGAACGCCACGTCCTTCCTCGGGCGGCTCGGCGCCCTCGAGGGCCTCGGGGGGCGGGCGGTGGCCGCCGAGGTGTCGATGCGCCGGCGCTTCGAGGACGGCCGGCTGCTCGGCGAGTACCCGCTCGGGGCCGCCGTGGTCGAGCGCTTCGGCGCCCCCTACCTGCACGCCCACCGGGCCGACCTGCACGACGCCCTCGCCCGTGTCGCCTTCGACGCACGCCACCCGGCACCTTCGGTCCGGCTCGAGCTCGGCGCCCAGGTCCTCGGGGTCGAGCAGGACGGGAGTGGGCGCGCCGTGGTGGTGACGGGAGACGGGCGGGGTTTCGTGGGCGATGTCGTCGTCGGGGCCGACGGCATCCACTCGCGCCTCCGAAGCCTCGTCGCGGCCGAGGAGGGCGCCTCCTTCAGCGGCGACGTCGCCCACCGCTGCATCGTGCCGTCGTCGGCCTTGCGGGAGCGCCCCGAGCTCGACGAGCTGACCCGCCGCCCGTCGCTCACGATCTGGCTCGGGCCGGGGCGCCATCTCGTCCACTACTTCGTGCGCGGCGGCGAGGCGCTCAACGTCGTGCTCTGCGCCCCGGCGGGGGGCGAGGTCGCCGAGTCGTGGTCGGCCGACGGGTCGGTCGCCGAGGTGGTGGCGGCCCTCGAGGGGTGGGACGAGCGGGCGGTCGCCCTCGTCTCGCTCGCCGAGTCGGTCCAGCGGACCGGCCTCTACGACCGGGAGCCGCTCGAGACCTGGGTGGCCGACCGGGTCGCCCTCCTCGGCGACGCCTGCCACCCGATGCTCCCCTACCAGGCGCAGGGCGCCGCCCAGGCCTTCGAGGACGCCGCCGTCCTCGCCGAGGAGCTCGCCTCGGTCGACAGCGCCGGGGTGCCCGCCGCCCTCCTCGCCTACCAGGTCCGGCGCCAGCCGCGGGCGGCGGCCGTGCAACGGGCGTCGCGGTTCAACCGCCACCTCTTCCACCTGCCCGACGGCGACGAGCAGCGCGAGCGCGACGGGCGCCTCGCCGCCCTCTCGGGGGACTTCGACTCGTACGCATGGATCTGGACCACCCCCGCCAAGGAGGACGCCCGATGAGCGAGACCACCCACCGGCTCGACGCCTACTGGCACCCCATCGGGGCCGCCGAGGACCTCACCGAGCAGCCGAGGCGGTTCAGCCTCCTCGGCGACTACGTCGTCGCCTACCGGGTCGGGGGGCGGGCGGTCGTCTTCCGGGACCTCTGCATCCACCGGGGCGCCGCCCTCTCGCTCGGCTGCGTGACCGACGGGCTCCTCCGCTGCGCCTACCACGGCTGGGAGTACGACGACACGGGCCGCTGCGTCCGCATCCCCTCACGCCCCGCCGACGCCCCCATCCCACAGGCGGCCCGCGTGACGGCCCTTGCCACGACCGAGGCGTACGGGCTCGTCTGGGTGAACTGGTCCGACCCCTCGGTCCCGATCCCGCCCTTTCCGCACGACGAGTACGGGGCCGAGGGCTGGCGGGGCTTCCTCTCCTACCGCTCGCACTGGCGGACGTCGGCCGCCCGGGCGGTCGAGAACTTCATGGACTTCAGCCACTTCCCCTACGTGCACGGCGGCCTGCTCGGGAGCGAGGACCGCGCCCTCGTCGAGCCGTACGACGTGATCGAGCTCGAGGAGGGAGGGCTCTTCTACGCCTTCGAGCAGGAGGAGCCGAGCGAGCTCTACGGCAAGGGCGGCTCGGCCCGCATCCGCTACGAGTACTACCTCTACCTGCCCTTCATGATCCACCTGCGCAAGATCGACGTGGCGAGCGGGGCCGTGACGCTCATCTCGATGGTGGCGGCGCCGACGACGGCGAAGACGACCGACCTCTACCTCTGGATCGTCCGCAACCACTCGCTCGACCAGCCCGACGCCGAGTTCCAGCAGTTCACCGACCGGATCATGGAGCAGGACCGCATCGTCGTGGAGAGCCAGCGTCCCGAGGAGCTCCCCGTCGAGCTGCGCGAGGAGCTGCACATCAAGGTGCCCGACGCCGCCAGCATCGCCTACCGCCGCCAGCTGGCGAAGTACGCCGAGGTGGCGCCCTTCGGCGAGTACGGCGCCTGACCCCGGGGCCCGGCCGGCCCCGTCGGGCGCCGTCCGGCCCACATCCCTTGGTGAGCTAGAGCCCACATGGTGCTGTTGCTCACCAAGGGACGCGCCCGATCACCGGACCGCGCACGAAACCCCCTCGGTGCACCGTCCCCGCCGCGCCCGGGGGCGCACCTCAGCGGGGCTGGTAGCCCCCGACCGGCAGGCGGGCGGTGATGGCGAGGCGGTTCCAGGCGTTGATGACGACGATGGTGAAGACGAGCTGGGCGAGGGCGGCCTCGTCGAAGTGCTTGCGCGCCTCGTCGACCACCTCGTCCGGCACGCCGGCGGAGACGTTCGTCACCGCCTCGGTGAGCGCCAGGGCCGCCCGCTCCGCCTCGGTGAAGAAGCCGGTGTCCCGCCAGGCCGACAGGGCGTAGAGGCGCTGCTCGGTCTCGCCGCGGTGGCGGGCGTCCTTCGTGTGCATGTCGATGCAGTAGGCGCAGCCGTTGATCTGCGAGGCGCGCAGCCGGACGAGCTCCTGCAGCCCGTCGTCGAGGGCCGAGGACGCCACCGTCTGCGAGAAGGACCTCATCGCCGCGTAGCCCTCCTTCCACGGCCCGGTGAGGTCGAGGCGCTGGGTCGGCCCGCTCATCTCACCGCTCTCCTTTCGCTCAGGAGAAGAGCCGCGGCCCGGGGTCCCGCAGGATCTCGAGGGTCACGCACTTCAGCCCGTTCACTCCGCCCTGCATGATGCCGTCGGTGTCGAACTCGACCACCTCCACGCCGGCGGCGCGCACCTTGGCGATCGTGGCCGTGGCCCGCTTGGGAAGGATGACCTTTCCGGGCTCGAGGACGATGCAGTTGCAGGGGGCGTAGCGCTGGTCCTCGGCGGGCACCTCGATGATCTCGAAGTCGAGGTCGCGGAGCCAGGCGTAGGTCTCCCAGGGAAGGTTCTTCGGCCACACGAGCACCTTCTTGAAGTCGAGCGGCGAGATCACCATGTCGAGGTGGAACTCGCCTCCGGACTCGAAGGTGTCCTGGATGATGGGCAGCTGGGCGACGTGGAGCTCCTTCACGCCGGAGGCTTCGAGGATCGGCCGCACCTGGGCGAGGCCCTCCTCGTTGGCGGCGCACGAGAGCGCCGCCACCCAGACGTCGTCGGTGAGGCCGACGGTCATGGGGGCGATCTCCATCACGCCTGTGCCGTGGACGGTGTGCAGGATCGGACAGCCGATCCTCGTCACGAACTTCTGGAACTCGCGCTCGAGCCCCCGCTTGTAGGAGGCGTGCCCGAAGCGGGGGATGATGGCCCCGCCGTTCACGAACTTCACCTCTTCGCACACGAAGAGCTTCCGCATGGGGCCGTGCGCCCCCCAGACGTCCTCGAACTCCATCCAGTGGATGACGACGCCCTGGTCCTCGAGGGTGGCCGCCCACTCCTTGTGGTTCTGGACGAGCGCCGCGATGTCGATCTTCGACTTGTAGCGAAGCAGGAAGAAGTTCGGGTCCCTCGCGAAGAGGTCGCGCGCCTCGTGCTCGCTCGGCGCCACGAGCCCGACCTCGCGGAGGCGCCCGATGCCCTGGGCACCCCAGGGACGGCCCCAGATCGTCTCGTACTCGTCGAGGTACGAGAACCGCCGCAACTGGTAGACGTCGGGCGGGAACCCCTTGCGGTAGTCCGGGTACCTCGTCACGTCGTAGCTGTCGATGTCCCTCGTGTCTGTCACCCCTGCTCCTCTCTTGTCACTGCGGCCAACACCTCGCTCACGGCGTCGAGGCAGCCGGGCAGGTTGTCCCAGGGGACCATGTGCCCGCTGTGCCCGAGGAGGCGCACGGTCGCCCTCGGGTTGAGCTCGCCGAGCATCTTCACGTCGTCCGCCGTGACCGCCGGGCTCTCGTCGCCGGCAAGGAGGACCGCCGGCGGCGGCACCGCCTCCCACGCCTCCTCGAAGGTCTCGAGGTGGAACCAGGAGAAGCTCTCGACGACGGCGAGCTCGTCGCAGGTGGCGATCCAGCGCACCCGCTGGGCGATCTGCTCGTCGGACCAGCTGGGAAAGCGCGCCTTCGCCTGCGCGAGGCCGCGTCCCTCCTTGGCGGCCCGCAGCTCGTGGACGAAGTGGTCGAGCGGCGTCGGGTAGGGCCGGCGCCCCGGGCCCGAGAGCACGGGGTCGACCGCCACGACCCCGCAGGAGTAGCCGGGGACGGCCGCGCGGGCGTGTGCCACCACGCGGGCGCCGAGCGAGTGCCCGAACAGGAGCGGCGCCTCGAGGCCGAGCTGTTCGACGAGGGCGAGGACGTCCTCGGCGTACTGAGCGGCGCGGTGCCTCCCGTGGCCGGCCCGCTCGGAGAGGCCGCGGCCGCGCATGTCGAGCACGTACACCTCCGAGACGCCCGGCACCTCGGCCATCGCCCGGGCGATCGTGGCGAAACCGCCCGCCGGGGTGGTGATGCCGGGGACGACCACGACGGGGCGGGCACCCCGGCCGACGTGGCGGCGGGCGTGCAGGCGGAGACCGTCGGAGCGGAAGAAGACCGAGGACTCGTCGTTCACGTTTCCTTCGACCCTTTCGCTCGCCGGCGACTGTGAAATATTATCTTTTGCATGCGCAGCACAGCAAGGCCGGGATGAAGCCGCCCCCCTTCGACTACGTGAAGCCCGGCTCGCTCGACGAGTGCCTCGACCTCCTCTCCACGCGCCCGGAGGAGAGCAAGATCCTCTCGGGCGGCCAGAGCCTGGTCCCGCTCATGAACCTCCGCCTCGCCCGGCCGCAGGTGCTCATCGACGTGAACGGCCTGGCCGAGCTCACCGGCGAGCGGCGCCTCGACGGGGTGCTCGAGCTCGGCGCCCTCGAGCGCCACGCCGCCCTCGCCACCTCGCCGACGGTCCGAGCGGCCACCCCCCTCCTCGCCGAGGCGGCCGCCCTCATCGGCTATCCCGCCATCCGCAACCGCGGCACGCTCGGCGGGAGCATCGCCCACGCCGACCCCGCAGCCGAGCTCCCGTGCGCCTGCGTGGCGCTCGGCGCCGACGTCGTCGTCCGCTCCTCGGCCGGCCAACGCACCGTCGCGGCCGACGACTTCTTCGTCGGGCACTTCACGACGTCCCTCGAGCCCGACGAGATGGTGACGGCCGTCCGCCTGCCGGCCACGAAACCCGGCGAGGGCTCGGCCTTCGAGGAGTTCGTCCGCAAGACCGGTGACTTCGCCGTGGCGGCGGCGGCCGTGCGCCTCGCCGTGTCGGGCGGGAGGATCCACCGGGCGAGGGTCGCCCTCGCCGGCGTCGCCGGGCGCCCGGTGCGCGCCCCCCTCGCTGAGGAGGCCCTCACCGGCGAAGTGCCCTCCGAGGAGCTGTTCTCACGGGTGGGTGCCGGGATCGCCTCCGAGATCGGAGACGGGGGCGGCGCGGACGGGGAGGGGTTTCGTGCCGGAGTGGCCGGGGTGCTCGTGTCGCGGGCGCTCGCCAAGGCGGCCCGGCGGGCGATCGAGGAGGGAGCCGATGGCAGGTAGCCGTCACCGGGTGACGATGAGGGTGAACGGGAGCGAGCACTCCGTCGACGTCGACTCGCGCGAGCTCCTCACCGACGTCATCCGCCACCGCCTCGGCCTCACGGGCACCCACGTCGGCTGCGAGCACGGCGCCTGCGGCGCCTGCACGGTCGTGCTCGACGGCTCGCTCGTGCGTGCCTGCCTCGTGTTCGGGGTGCAGGCGGACGGGGCGGACATCACGACGATCGAGGCCTTCGGCAACTCGGCCTCGACCCTCCATCCGGTCCAGCAGGCCTTCTGGGACGAGCACGGGGTCCAGTGCGGCTACTGCACGCCCGGCATGGTGCTCACGACGGTCAAGCTGCTCGAGGAGAACCCGGACCCGAGCGAGGAGGAGATCCGGGCGGCGCTGTCGGGCAACGTCTGCAGATGCACGGGCTACGTGTTCATCGTCGAGGCGGTGAAGGCCGCCGCCGCCCGCTTGCGGGAGGGCCAGGACCCCCGGGCGGAGGTGGCGCCGTGACCGAGACGGCGCTCACCGTCACCGAGACCGCCCAGCCGAAGCTCTTCGGTGCCCGCGTGCGGCGGCGGGAGGATCCGCGGTTCTTGACGGGGAGGGGGCGTTTCGTCGACGACATCGAGCTCCCCCGCATGGTGCACGCCGCCTTCGTGCGAAGCCCCTTCGCCCACGCCGACGTCACCGCGGTCCGCACCGAGGCGGCGACGACCACCTCCGGGGTGCACCTCGTCCTCACGGGGGCGGACGCCGCCGCCCGCGCCCGCCCGATCGTGTGCGACTCCACGATCGAGGGGTGGCAGTCCACGCAGTACCCGGCCATCGCCGCCGAGCGCGTGCTCTTCAGCGGCCAGGCGGTCGCCCTCGTCGTGGCCGACGACCGCTACCTCGCCGAGGACGCCGTCGAGCTGGTCGACGTCGAGTACTCGCCCCGTCCGGTCCTCTCGTCGGTGAAAAAGGCCATCGCCCCCGACGCCGCCCCGCTCCACGACGGCTGGGGCGACAACATGTTCATCAAACGGCACTTCGTCGGCGGCGACGTCGAGGGCGCCTTCGCCTCGGCGCACGGCACGCTGACGCTCGAGCTCACGAACCACCGCCACTCGGGCATCCCGCTCGAGACCCGCGGCTGCATCGCCGACTGGGACCCGGCCGAGGAGCTCCTCACCCTCTACACGGCCTCGCAGACGCCGCACCTCGTGCGGACCGGGCTCGCCGACGTGCTCGGGCTCCCCGAGAGCCGCATCAGGGTCGTGGCGCCCGACGTCGGTGGAGGCTTCGGGATCAAGGGCCACCTCTTCCCCGAGGAGATCGCCTGCTGCCTCGCCTCGATGGCGGTCGGCCGCCCGGTGAAGTGGATCGAGGACCGCGTCGAGCACATGCTCGCCTGCGTGCACGCCCGCGAGCACTACCACACGATCGAGGTGGCCTACGAGGCCGACGGCACGGTGACCGGGCTGCGGGCGCTCGTCCACGTCGACTGCGGCGCCTACTCCGTCTACCCGTGGACGGCGACGATGGACACCGGCATGGTGCTCGGGATCCTGCCCGGGCCCTACCGCATCGCCAACTACGAGTGCCGCGCCTACAGCGTGGCCACCAACAAGTGCCCCCTCGGGCCCTACCGGGGGGTGGGCCGGCCGGCCGGCTGCTTCTCCATCGAGCGGGCGATGGACGAGGTCGCCCACGCGCTCGGGATGGACCCCTTCGAGGTGCGCCGGCGCAACCTCGTGCGGCCAGACGAGTTCCCCTACACCTCGGTGACCGGGCTCGTCTACGACAGCGGCAGCTTCCTCGAGTCGCTCGACCTCGTGATCGAGGACGGCGGCTACGCCGAGATGCGGCGCCTCCAGGCCGAGGCGCGGGCCGAGGGCAGGCTGCTTGGCATCGGTTTCGCCTGCTACACCGAGCAGACGGCCCACACCACGAACGAGTTCATCAAGCGCGGCGTCCCGATCATCTTCGGCTACGACTCGGCCATCGTGCGGATGGACCCGTCGGGCGACGTGATCGTGCAAGTGAGCAGCCACAACCACGGCCAGGGGCACGAGACGACCTTCGCCCAGATCGTCGCCGACGAGCTCGGGGTGCCGATGGAGTCGGTGCGGATCTGCTTCGGGGACACCGCCCAGACGCCCTATGGGCACGGCACGTTCGCCAGCCGGAGCGCCGTGCTCGCCGGCGGCGCCTGCGTGCGGGCGGCCTCGAGGGTGCGCGACATGCTGATCCGTTTCGCCGCCGAGGTGATGGAGGCCAACCCCGACGACCTCGAGGTGGGCGACGGCAAGGTCTTCGTGAAGGGCTCGCCGTCGGCCAGCACCGACATCGCCGACCTCGCCCGCTGGGCGTACCACCGCCCCGAGAAGCTGCCCGCCCAGATGGAGTCGACCCTCGAGGCCGTCGCCTCCTACGACGCCGACCCCGGCAGTGGCACCTTCGCCAACGCCGCCCACCTCTGCCTCGTCGAGGTGGACCCCGACACCGGGGGCGTCACCCTGCTTCGCTACCACGTCGTCGAGGACTGCGGCGAGATGATCAACCCGCTCGTGGTCGACGGCCAGGTGCACGGCGGCGTCGCCCAGGGCATCGGAGGGGCCCTCATGGAGGAGTTCGTCTACGACGACGAGGGCCAGCTGCTCTCGACGACGTTCCTCGACTACCTCCTGCCCGGCACGACCGACATCCCCTCCATCGGAGTCTCGCACCTCTGCACGCCGTCGCCCTTCACCCTGAGGGGCATCAAGGGGATGGGAGAGGGTGGCTCGATCGCCCCCGGGCCGGCTCTCGCCTCGGCGGTCGCCGACGCCCTCAGCCCGCTCGGCCACGTGTTCGTCAACGAGCTGCCCCTCACGCCCGAGCGGGTGAAGGCCTTCGCCCGGGCGGCCCGCGAGGCCGGGGCCGCCGCGGCGGCTGGTGCCGCAGCGGGCGCCGCGGCGGCCGGTACGCCAAGGAGCGAGGCGCCGTGACCGCCACGCCACCGCCCGACGCCAACGAGCCGAAGGTCGTCGACTGCCAGTGGCACTGGCACCCGACCGCCTTCCTCGAGGCGCACCTCGGCCGGTCCGAGCCGCCCCGGGCGACCCGCAGCGGCGGCGGCTTCATCTACGAGGTGTCGGCCGACGAGGTGTGGCGCTTCGACTCGCCCCGCTTCCACGACCTCGACACCGGCGTCGCGCGCATGCACCACGCCGGCATCGACGCCGCGGTCGTGAGCCCGTCGGTCGTGGGCGACGTGAACGACCGCGAGCTCGCCGAGGCGAAGGAGCTCTCCCTCCTGTTGAACGAGGAGCTCTCGAAGGCGCAGGGGCGCTTCCCCGGCGTCGTCCACGGCCTCGCCGTCCTCCCGCTCGGCGACACGGCGGCCGCCCTCGAGGCCCTGCACGACGCCGTCGGGCGCCTCGGGCTGAAGGGCGTCATGATCCCGGGCAACGTCGCCGGAGGCTCCATCGCCGACCGACGCCTCTGGCCCCTCTACGAGGAGATCGAGCGGCTCGGCCTCACGGTCTTCCTCCACCCGACACGCTCGTTCCGGGCCCCGACCGTGACGCCGTTCAACCTCGAGATCCCGATCGGCTACATGTTCGACACGAGCTTCGCCACGATGTCGCTCGTCGTGAGCGGGCTCCTCGACCACCTGCCCGGCCTGAAGCTCGTCCACCCCCACGTCGGAGGGGCGCTCCCCTTCCTCGCCGGGCGCATGGAGATCTACCGGGAGAAGGGCTTCTGGCCCGGGGTGGACCGCCCCATCGTCGACTACCTGCGCCGGCTCTGGTTCGACCTCGTGTGCGACGAGGGCGAGGCGCTCGAGCTGTTCGGGCGGGTGGTGGGTTTCGACCGGCTCCTCTTCTCGAGCGACTACCCCTACTGGTCGGCCTCAAAGGGCGTCGAGTTCGCCCGCCGGGCGATCCCGGCCGAGCACCTCGAGGCGGTCCTCGGCGGCAACGTCCGCCAGCTCGTCAACCTCCATGGGGGCGCCTCCCCCCGGTGACCGCCAGCGTCGACGTCCACCACCACGCCCTGCCGCCGCTCTACACGGCCGAGCTCGCCGGCCTCGGCATCGAGGCGCTCCCCGGCTACGGCTTCCCGGAGTGGTCGCCCGAGCTCTCGCTGCAGATGATGGACGGGAACGGGATCGAGCGGGCCGTGCTGTCGGTCTCGGCGCCGGGCGTCTCCTTCGGCGACCCCGCGGCCGCCCGCCGCCTCGCCCGGGCCTGCAACGAGTACCTGGCGGATCTCGCCGCGTCCGAGCCGCGCTTCAAGGCGTTCGCCTCCGTCCCGCTCCCCGAGGTCGCGGACGGCGTCGGCGAGGCCCGCTACGCGCTCGACGAGCTCGGCCTCGACGGCGTCGTGCTCTTCACCAACAGCGACGGGATCTATCCCGGCGACGTCCGCCTCACCCCCCTCCACGAGGAGCTCGCCGAGCGGGGGGCCGTCGTGCTCGTCCACCCGATCCAGCCGTGCGGTCAGGTCGAGGCGCCGCTCGGGATCCGGCCGTCCATCCTCGAGTTCGTCTTCGAGTCGACCCGTGCCGCCACGAGCCTCGTCGCCAACCGCACCCTCGCCCGCTTCCCCGGGATCCGCTGGATCATCCCCCACGGCGGGGGCACGCTCCCCTACCTCGCCGAGCGGCTCGGCCACCTGCGCCGCGACCGGGCGGTCCCCGAACGGGAGGCCGTCGACGTCGAGGGCGACCTCGCCGGGTTCTACTTCGACGTCACCTCGACCACGAGACCACACGCCCTCGCCTGCCTCGCCGCCGTCGCACGCCACGACCACCTCCTCTTCGGGACGGACTTCCCCTTCGAGCAGGCCACGACCGTCGCCGCCGCAGTGGCCGAGCTCGAGGCCAACCCCGCCGTCGCCGCAGGCGGCGCCCTCGCCGGTCTGTGGCGGGAGAACGCCGCCGGCCTCCTCTCTCCCTCGGCACGAAACCCGGCCGCCCGGTGACACCCTCGCCTCGCCGCCCCACGCCCGCCCGAGCCCAACGGGAGGTCCCATGACCACGTTCACGCGCCAGTACGCCGAGCTCGACGGCTGCCGTCTCGCCCTCTACGACACGGGCGGCTCAGGCGGCCCGACGCTCGTCTTCGTGCACGGCATCGGCGGCGCCAGGACCGTCTGGATCCCCGTGCTCGAGCGGCTGCCCGAGTCCTGGCGCCTCGTCGCCTACGACTACCGGGGAGGCGGCGAGAGCGAGGAGGACGCCCAGTCGGCAGGCCGCCCGCTCTCGGTCGCCCAGTGGGCGTCCGACCTCGAGGCGCTCCTCGACGAGCGCGGCGTGACCGGCCCGCTCGTGGTCGTCGGCCACTCGCTCGGCGCCACGATCGCCCTCCAGTTCGCCCTCGACCGGCCGGGGCGAGCCGACGCGATCGTCCTCGTCGGGGCGGAGGCCGCCCTCTGCCGCCTCGGCGCCGTCATGCAGGAGCGGGCCCGCTCCATCGCCGAGACGGGAGTCGACGGCTGGGTGAAGGGGCCGTGGCGGGCGGCACCACCCTTCTCGAGGCGGACCCAGGCCGAGCGCCCCGAGATCATCGACGAGTACTCGACGATGCTCTACCAGACCGGGGCGGAGCGCTACATCCGGGCGGTGGACGCCATCGCGGCGTCGCCGGACTTCTCGGACCGCCTGTCGGAGATCACCGTGCCGGTGCTGGTCCTCATCGGCGGCGAGGACGACCGCACGACCCCCGAGGTCGGTTGGGCGCTCGCGAACGGGCTTCCCGCCGGGCGCGGCGTCGAGCTCCCCGAGGTCGGCCACACCCTCTCCTACGAGGCGCCCGAGCGCGTGGCCGAGGAGATCGAGCGGTTCGTCGCCGAGCACGGGCTTTCCTGAGAGAGAGGGGCTTCGATGAGCGAGGAGCGCGACCGGTCCGACGAGGCGGCTGCCCGCAGCACCGAGGGCGGCGTCACGATGGAGCTCGTCGAGGAGATCCACGAGGCGTTCAACACGCGGGACGCGGAGGTGATCGCCGGCTACTTCGCCGAGGACGCCGTCTTCTTCATGGCGTCAGGCCCTGATCCCCACGGGAGGGCGGTGAGCGGCCGGGACGCCATCAGGAAGACCCTCGCCGACCGCTTCGCGGTCATCCCGGACATGGGCTGGGACCTCCTGTACGGCTACACCGCCGGGCAGCGGGCGGTGACCGTGTGGCGGGTGCACGGCCACGCCGCGGACGGCACGACCCTCGACTACCAGGGATGCGATCTGTGGGAGTTCCACGGCGGCCTCGTGCAGAGGAAGGACACCTACTGGAAGATCGTGCGACCCGGGGACCCCTGGGCGAGCGCCGCGGACGGAGGCGGCGGGCACCGGAACCCCGGGCCCGAACCCCTCGACAAGTAGACTTTCCGTAGGAGATCTCCGTTTCGCGTGCACTCCGTGGTGGGCGCGACCGGACGGGGGCTGAAAGGCACGGCGTGGGAGCGACAGGAAACGTGAGCCGGCGTCGCCGACCGACCCGCGCCAGGCGTTGACGGGGCACGACATGGCCGACGACGCCCACGAGACACCGCCCCTCAACCGCTTCTCGCGCTCGATCACCCCCCCGTCGATCCCGGCCCTCGTCTCGTCCGAGCTGCGCCGCAGGATCGCCAACGGGACGCTCCAACCGGGGCCGCTCAAGATCTCCGACCTCGCCCAGGAATTCGGGGTGAGCGCCGTGCCGGTGCGCGAGGCGCTGCGGATGCTCGAGATGGAGGGGCTCGTCTCCTTCGACCACAACCGCAGCGTCAACGTCAACTCGCTGTCGCTCGCCGACCTCCACGAGGTCTACGAGATCCGCGAGCTCCTCGAGCCGTTGCTGCTCTCACGCGCCGTCCCGCGCCTCGCGGACGACAAGGCACGGATCGCCCGCCTCGAGCAGATCCTCGCCTCGATGGACGACTGCTCGGACGTGAACGCCTGGTCGGACGCCAACACGGAGTTCCACTGGGAGTGCTACGAGGCCTCCGACATGCCCCGGCTGAAGAGCATCGTCTCGTCGCTCTGGACCGCGGTCGAGCCCTTCATGCGCCTCTACGCCACCTCGGCGGACGGGATGGGCCTCGCTCAGCGCGAGCACCGGGACCTCCTGCGCCAGATCAAGGCCCGCAACGTGGACAAGGTGGCGGAGACCACCCGCAGCCACCTCCGTGACACGCTGGCGGCGATCGAGTCCCGCCTCCTCGACCTCACCAAGCAGACCCCCGAACCCGAAGCCGGCTGAGCCGCCCGCCAGAGACTGCGAGGACTTCGGGTTGAGCTCGGCGTGCGGCGATGAGGCCGCGGCGCCCGTCATCGAGCTGCGGGGGGTCGACGTCTTCGTCCCCGAGCGGGGCGCCGGTGGCGCCCCGCGGCGAAAGCTCCTCCTCGAGGGGATCACCTGGGCGGTCCGGCCGGGCGAGCACTGGGCCGTGCTCGGGCCCAACGGGGCCGGGAAGTCCACCCTCCTCGCCCTCGCCGCCGCCCGCCGCCACCCGAGCCGGGGCTCGGTCTCGGTGCTCGGAGGACGTCTCGGCCGGGTCGACATCGCCTCGCTCCACCCGAGGATCGGCCTCGTCGACCCGCGGGTGGCGCCTCCGCCCTACCTGGACGTCACGACGGTCGTCCTGACGGGCGTCACCGGGACCGTGCAACCGCGCCTTCGCGACGGGACGGCGCTCGCCGAGTCGGCCGGCCGCGCCCTCGCCCTCGTCGACGGCACCTCGCTCTCGCGGCGGACCTTCGGCTCCCTCTCGACGGGCGAGCGCGCCCGCGTCCTCATCGCGAGGTCGCTCGTCGCCGCCCCCGAGCTGCTCCTCCTCGACGAGCCCGCCGCCGGGCTCGACCTCCCGGGCCGGGAGGACCTCCTCGCCGTCCTCGCCCGCCTGGCGACCGAGCACCCCTCGCTCGCCACGGTCCTCATCGCCCACCTCCTCGAGGAGATCCCTCCGAGCGTGACCCATGCCCTCCTCATCGCCCGCGGCCGGCAGGTCGCCGCCGGGCCCGTCGAGGCGGTGCTGCGCGACGAGGCGCTCTCGGAGTGCTTCGCCCGCCGGGTCACGGTGCAACGGCGGGACGGGCGCTGGAGCGCCCTCGCCAGCCGGTAGGGGGCGTCGCCAGCCGGTAGCGCCCGACCGCCCCCCTCAGTCGGCGCCCGGGCCGGCCTCCGGCTGCGGCCTGTCCCCCGCTCGCCGGCTGAGGGCGGCCGCCACGCCACCGGCAAAACCGAGCCCCGCCATGACGAGCAGGGCGACGCGGTAGCTGCCGTGGAGGGGGGCGGAGGTGGCAGGCGAGAGCCGGGTCACGGTGCCGGCGAAGAACTGGTGGCGGACCCGCACCGCCAGCGGGGCGGTGACGATCGTGAGCACCGAGGCGGTGCTCACCACCCAGCCGAGGTTCTGCAGCGTGAGCCGGGCGCCGTTCACCGCCCCGGCGTGCTCGGCCGGCGCACCGGTGAGGAGCACGTTGGCGATCGAGGGGCCGAACATCCCGCTCCCGAGGCCCACCACGGCGAGGGCGCCCGCGATCTCGCCGTAGCCGCCCGAGGTGGCAAAGGCGAGGAGGACGAGCCCCGCCACGCCGACGAGCGAGCCGGCGACGGCGAGGTTTCGCTGCGAGACGCTGCGCCCGATCCTGCCGGCGAGCGCCGCCGTGATCCCCGAGCAGATCGGCAGCGGCGTGACCTCGAGGCCGGCCACGAGTGGCGAACGCCCCTGCACCGCCTGGAAGAAGAGCGCCATGACGAGGACGGGCACCCACTGCGCCATGGCGTTGAGCAGCCCGGAGACGAGCGCCCACGACGTCACCCGCTCCCTGAACAGGCCGAGGTCGATGAGTGGATCGGCCACACGCATCTCGACGAGCACGAAACCAACCAGGACGGCGACCGAGACCGCGATCCCGACGAGCACCCCGCCCGAGATGCCCTCGCTCTGGGCGAGCGAGAGGCTCCCCACCAGACCGAGGAGCCCGACGACGAGGAAGGCCCCGCCGGCGGAGTCGAACCCCCTGCGCATGCGCGGGCGGCCTGCGGCTGACGGCTCCTCCTCGAGGGTGGCGAGGGCACGCTGACGGCTGAACACCGAGCGCCCCCAGAGCACGCAGGCCACGCCGACCGGCACGTTGATCCAGAAGACCCAGCGCCATCCGGCGGTGTCGGCGAGGACTCCCCCCACGGTCGGCCCGATCAGCTCGGCGACCGAGATCGCCGCGATGTACAGCCCGAACGCCTGGTTGACGCGGTGGCGCGGCTGGGTCTCGATGATGATGGCCGCGCTGTTCGCCCACACGGCGGCGATCCCGACGGCCTCGCAGATCTCGAAGCCGATGAGCCAGCCGACCCCCGGGGCGAGGCCGAGCAGCAGGCTCGCCACCACGAAGGCGAGAAGGCCGAGCAGGTACGAGGTCGTCCTGCCCGCCAGGTCGCCCACCCTCCCGAGGGCGAGGACGAGCGCCGTGCTGACCGACGACGGCGTGAGGGCGATCAACGTGGCGGCGAGCGCCCCGGCGTGGAAGTGCCGCACGACAACGGGGAGCGCCACGGCGAGGGTGCTCCAGCTGAGGCTGACGAAGAAGGTCGCCAGCACCACCATGCCGAGGACGTTCCGGCTGCGGTCGGCCGTCCCGCTCTCGACCTCGTGCGTCTTCACGTGCGCTTGGCTCGGTCTGACGCCTGGGATGGGAGCGACGAGAAGTAGGCCTCGGACACCGACTTCGGCACGCACATCGCCCAGGCGTCGAAGACGAGCTCCCGCATCTCCCGCTTACCGAGGGCGTCCGTCCACGCCTCGAGCCAGTGGTAGCGGAGGTCGGCCGGCCCCGGCATGAAGAACTTGTCGGGGTAGGCGGCGACGTAGGCCTCCCGCTCCTCCTTCGGGAAGCCGAAACCCATCTCGGTCTCGTCCCTCGAGAAGGCGAGGAAGACGATCCGCCCGACACGGAACTTGATCCGGCCCCGCACGACGGCCTCGTACGCCCGCGGGAGGTCCGCCACCACCTGGCGGACATCGTCGAGCGTCACGGCCATGCGCCAAAGACTAGGGAAGCCCCTTGCGCATCGACAGGTCCGCCCGCCTGACGGGGCCGGCACTCAGCCGGGACGGGGGAAGGCCACGACGACCTCGAGGCCGCCGTCCGGCCGCGGCGTGGCGACGAGGTCGGCGCCGTGCGCCTCGGCGACGGCCCGCACGATGGCGAGCCCGAGCCCGTAGGCGCGACCCTCGGGGCCTGCCGCCGTGGCGGCCCGCTCGCTCCCGAGGCGCTCGAAGGGCCGGAACAGGCGGTCGGCGTCCTCGACGGGCACGACCGGCCCGGTGTTCGAGACGGTCAGGGTGGCGCGGCCGTCGTGCACCCGCGTCATCACGTCCACCCGCCCGCGGGCGACGTTGTAACGAAGGGCGTTGTCGACGAGGTTGGCGACGAGCCGCTCGACGAGCCGGGCGTCGCCGACCGCAGCCGCCGGCATGAACGAGGTCACGACCGCGACACCGGCGCCATCCGCCGCCGACCGCCGCGTTGCGACGACGTCCTCGGCGATCGTGGCGAGATCGAAACCCCCCCGCTCCCCCAGCCCACGCTCGCTGCTCGCGAGCGTCAGGAGCGCGTCGATGAGGCGCTCCTGCTGCTCACCGAGTGCCAGGGCCTCCTCGCACGCCCCCCGCAAGCTCGCGACGCTCGCCTCGGGGTCGGCGACGGCCACCTGCAGGAGGGTGCGCTGCCCGGCGAGCGGGGTGCGCAGCTCGTGCGAGGCGTTCGCTACGAAGTTGCGCTGCGACTCGAACGAGGCGTCGAGCCTGCCGAGGAGGCCGTCGAGCGTGCCGGCGAGCTCGGTGATCTCGTCGTCCGGGCCGCTCAGGTTGAGGCGGCGGCTCAGGTTGCTCGAGGAGATCTCCTTCGCGGTGGTGTTGATGACACGAAGCGGCCGGAGGAACCTGCCGGCGAACCACCACCCGAGCCCGAGCGCCACGAGCGCGGCGACGAGGGCGATCAGGGCCGCGGCGACGTCGAAGCCCCGCCCGTTCGCCGCCGATGGGGTGGCCCCGAACGGCCCCAAGACGGGCCCGGCCTGCTGCGAGGAGCTCTGGATGAGGAGCCCGGCGGCGCCGAGCACCCCGAGGCAGAGCACGGCGAAGAGACCGGCGTACAGGAGCGCCAGCTGCATCCGCAGCGTCGGCCGGCGCAGGTGGTACCTCTCGATCGCCTTGCGGAACGTCGTCATGGCGCCTCCCCGATGCGGTAGCCGCCCTCGCGCACCGTCTCGATGAGCGGCGGCTCCCCGAGCTTGGCCCTCAGGCGGCGGATGGTGGTCTTCACGGCCGTCGTGAACGGGTCCGCCATCTCGTCCCAGACCCGCTCGAGCAGCTCCTCGGCCGACACGACGCGGTCTCCCGACGAGAGGAGGCACTCGAGCACGGCGAACTCCTTCGGGCTGAGCTCGAGGCGCCGGCCCGACCGGAAGGCGACGTGGCGGCCCGGGTCGAGGCTCACGCCCGAGCGTTCCAGCGTCGGCTGGAGCGGCGGCGCCGAGCGGCGCCCGAGGGCACGGACGCGGGCGACGAGCTCGGCGAAGTCGAAGGGCTTCGCCAGGTAGTCGTCGGCTCCGAGGCCGAGGCCCTCCACCCGGTCGCGCACGGTGCTCGAGGCCGTCAGCATGAGCACCCGGCTGCCGGAGCCGTCGGCCACGATGCTGCGGCAGACCTCGTCCCCGTGCACGCCGGGGAGGTCGCGGTCGAGGACGACGACGTCGTAGCGAGTGGCCGCCAGGCGGCGCAACGCCTCGGCGCCGTCGAGGGCGACGTCGACCGCCATGCCCTCCCGGCGAAGCCCCCTCCCGATCGACCGGGCCATCACCTCGAAGTCCTCGACCACCAGCACCCGCATCGTCTCTCTTCCAGTGTCGCAGGCCCGGAGTCGCCGGGCCTGACCGCGAGAACGACGTTGCCACGCCGGTGGTGTCAGGCCGGTGTCAGCCGCACGCACCGGGCCGACACCGGCGGTGTCGTACAAGGACGTCGAGAAGCAGCGACGAAGGGAGGAAGCGGTGGCGACGGCGAGCATCGAAGTGCGCGACGTGCACAAACGGTTCGGGGCGACGGTCGCCCTCGACGGCATGTCCTTCGTGGTGGCCCCGGGCAGGGTGACCGGCTTCGTCGGCCCGAACGGCGCCGGCAAGTCGACCACGATGAGGGTGATCCTCGGCCTCGACCGGCCGGACGAGGGGACGGCGCTCGTCGGGGGCGCCTACTACCGGCAGTTGCGCCAGCCGCTCTGCCACGTCGGGGCGCTCCTCGACGCCGGGGCGCTCCAGCCCGGGAGGAGCGCCCGGAACCACCTGCGCTGGATCGCCGTTTCACAGGGTCTCTCCGACCGCCGCGTCGACGAGGTCATCGACCTCGTGGGCCTCCAGTCGGTCGCACGCCGGAAGGCGGGCGCCTACTCCCTCGGCATGCGCCAGCGCCTCGGCATCGCGGCGGCCATGCTCGGCGAGCCACCGGTGCTGATGATGGACGAGCCCTTCAACGGCATGGACCCGGAGGGGATCGTGTGGATGCGGGCCTTCCTCCGCCGCCTCGCCGGCGAGGGCCGGGCGGTCTTCGTCTCGAGCCACCTCATGAACGAGCTCGAAGGCGCCGTCGACCACGTCGTGGTCGTCGGGCGCGGGAAGGTGATCGCCGACGCCTCGGTCGACCAGCTCGTGCGGGCCGCCTCGGACGGGAAGGTGACGATCCGCACGAGGGCGGTCGACGAGGCCCGCCGGGTGCTCGAGGCGGCGGGGGCGACGACGGAGGAGGGCGGAGCGGGCACGCTCGTCGTGTCGGGGATCGACGCCGAGCAGGCCGCGCAGCTGCTCGGCGAGCGCGGCGTGTCCCTCTCGGAGATCTCCTCGCACCGGGCGTCGCTCGAGGACGTCTACCTCCAGCTGACGAATGCGGCCGTCGACTACCGCGGCGCCCCGCCGGCGAGCGTGCCGGAGCCGCAGCGGGAGGTCACCAGGTGAGCGCCGACCTCCGGGACTTCAGCCGTCTCGTGCGCTCCGAGTGGGTGAAGCTGCGCTCGGTCCGCGGCTGGCGGATCGGGCTCGTCGCCGTCGTCGTGACGACGGTGCTGCTCGCCTGGGCTGGAGCGGCCGGGAGCCACTCCGGCTATTGCGCCGGCTCGTCGCCGAGCACGACGCGCTGCTACACGGGCCATCCACCCGTCCCGACCGGCCCGGACGGCGAGGCCGTGGCCGACGAGTTCTTCTTCGTCCACCGCAGCCTCCCCGGAAACGGCACCATCACCGCCGAGATCACCTCGCTCAGCGGGGTCACCGCCGTGAACGGCGTCGTGGCGGCCAGTCCCGGCGGCTCGCCGCCGACGCGGCCGCTCCTCGCCCCCTGGACGAAGGCCGGGGTCATCCTCACGGCGGGAACCCGGCCCGGCGCCCCGTACGCGGCCGTGACGGCGACGGGCGCCCACGGGGTGCGGTGGCAGTACGACTACGTGCACGACCAGGCCGGCCTGCCCGGCAGCGTCTCGCGGAGGACACCGCGCTGGCTCCGCATCACCCGGCGGGGCGAGGTCGTGACCGGCTACGACTCGACGGACGGCGTGGCCTGGCACGTGATCGGCTCCACCCGGCTTCCGGGCCTCACGAGCCGGGCGGACGTCGGCCTCTTCGCCACCTCGCCGCTCTCGTTCGTGCTCCGCCAGAGCGGCACGACCACCCTCGCGACGGCGCGCTTCGACCACGTCGCCACCACCGGCACGGTGTCGGGCGCCTGGCGCTCGACGGCTGTCGGGAGCAACACCTTCTACCCCGCCTACAGCTCCGGGCGCGCCCGGCAGACGGCGCAGAGCGCCGAGGGCGCCTCCTTCACGGTGAGCGGTTCGGGTGACATCGGTCCGGACCCGGGCGGCGGCCCGCTCGGTGGCAACTCCCAACAGCAGCAGGTGATCCCGCTCCTCGTCGGAGTGCTGGTGCTCATCGTGCTGGCGGCCGGTTTCGTCACGAGCGAGTACCGGCGCGGGCTCATCCGCACGACGCTCGCGGCGAGCCCACGGCGCGGTCGTGTCCTTGCGGCCAAGGCGGTCGTCATCGGTCTGGCGAGCTTCGTCGTGAGCCTCGCCGCGGCCCTCATCGCCCTCCCGCTCGCCAACCACGTCCTCACCGCCAACGGCAACTACGTGATGCCGATCGGCACGGGCACTGAGGCACGGATACTGCTCGGGACGGCCGGCCTCGTGGCGGTGATGGCCGTCGGCGTCGTCGGGCTCGGGACACTGTTCCGCCGCAGCGCCGCGGCCGTGAGCCTCGGCGTCGTCCTGCTCGTCCTGCCGACGATCCTCGGCACCGTGCTGCAGGGAGCGGCTGGGGCGTGGCTGTTCCGGCTCACGCCGGCGGCGGGTTTCGCCGTCCAGCAGGCCATCCCGGCCTACGCGCAGGTGAGCTACCCCTACGACGCCCTGAACGGCTTCTACCCACTCGCCCCCTGGGCGGGCTTCGCCGTGCTGTGCCTCTGGTCCGCCCTCGCCCTCGGCCTCGGGGCGCTCGCCCTCGAGCGCCGCGACGGATGACGGGGGCCCTCGCCGCCGAGTGGCGGAAGCTCCGCACGCTCGCCGGCCCGGGCTGGCTCCTCATCGGGCTGGCCGTGCTCACGGCCGGGCTGAGCGCCGTCGTGGCCGCCGCGGTCCACTTCCAGCAAGGCGGTGGGCAGGACCCGACAGCGCTCAGCCTGAGCGGCGTCGACCTCGGCCAGGCGGTCGCCGCCGTGCTCGGCGTCACCGTCGTCTCGGGCGAGTACGGAAGCGGGATGATGCGGCTCTCCCTGGCAGCGGTGCCACGGCGCTGGCGGCTGCTCGCCGCCAAGGCCGCCACGGTGGCGGGCATCACGCTCGTGGCGGGGGCGCTCGGCGTCGCCGGGTCGTGGCTGGCGGGGCGGCTGCTGCTGGCGGGCAACGGTTTCACTGCCGGGCACGGCGCCGCGCTCCTCCCGTTCACCGAAGGGACGGCGCTTCGGGCCGAGCTCGGGTCGATCCTCTACCTGACCCTCGTCGCATTGCTCGGTCTCGGCCTCGCCACGGCGATCCGCGACACGGCCGCCTCGGTCGGGGTCGTCCTCGGACTGCTCTTCGTCGTCCCCGTCGTCGCCTCGCTCGTGCACGATGTCACCTGGCACCGCCTGCTCCAGCAGGTCGCCCCGATGACGGCCGGCCTCGACGTCCAGGCGACCACGCGGCTCGGCGGCCTGCCGCTCAGCCCGTGGGCCGGCCTCGGCGTGGCGGCCGCCTGGGCCGGAGGGGCGCTGCTGCTCGGCGGGCTCCGTCTCGAGCTCACCGACGCCTGAGCCCCGGGCCGGACCGCCCGCCACGGTCTCGCTCGTCTCGCGAACGACGAGGTGTGCGGAAAGTCGAGGGACTTTTGCAAAAGTGCCTCGAATTCCTGCACAGTTCGGGCCCCGGGCCCGCCCGCGGGTTCACCGGGCCGCCGCCATCGAGGAACCCGACCTAGCGTTGCCAGGGTGGAGATCCGTCCGGTGCGGCCCGACGAGTTCGAGGAGACCGGCCGGGTGATCGTGGCCGCCTACGAGGCGCTCGCCGGCGGGCACATGACCGAGGAGTACGCCGAGGAGCTGAGCTCGGTCCGCCGGCGTGCTACCGGGGCCGAGGTGCTCGTCGCCGTCACGGACCACGTCCTCGGCTCGGTCACCCTCGTGCCCGACGCCGCCTCGCCCTGGGCCGAGCTGCTCGAGGACGGCGAGGCCGGCATCCGCATGCTGGCGGTGCTGCCGGCCGCGCAGGGCCAGGGCATCGGCAAGGCGCTCCTCGAGGCCTGCGTGGCGCGGGCGAGGGAGCTCGGAAGGGCGGCGATCATCCTCCACACCACCCCCTGGATGACGACGGCGCAGAAGATGTACGAGCAGGAGGGCTTCGAGCGCCTGCCCGACCGCGACTGGCTGCCCGTCCCGGAGGTGCCGCTCCTCGCCTACCGCCTCGGGCTCGACTGAGCTGCCGACGACCCTCAGGAACGCATGTCGGCGGCGTGCACCCGCACGGCGCGCAACCTGACCGCCAGCCGCCCCGCCCGGAGTCCGTCGTAGGAGCGGAGGTCCGAGTCGTACTTGGCGTCGACCCGGTCGACGAGGCTGTAGTCGTCGTCCGGGGTGACCTCGGCGTCGCCGCGCAGCTCGAGGTAGCGGTACGGCCCCTCCGGGGCGACGATGAGGAGGCTGCAGCGGGGGTCCCGCAACAGGTTGCGGGCCTTCTGGGTGGCGGTGTTGATCGAGACCGCCACGGTGTCGCCGTCCCGGACGAACCAGACCTCGGTCAGCTGCGGGCGGCCGTCCGGGCCGATCGTGGCCATCGTGGCGGCCTCGGCGTCGAGCAGGTCGAGATGGGACTCGGGGATGGCGGCCATGGCCGCGTTCTATCAGTCGGCGGCTGTTTCCCGCCGGACAGGGGGCGGGAATGCACACGGCCATGGCAACCGAACGACAGAAGGAGGCGGCGCGGCGCAACCTCGAGAAGGCCCGCGCCGCCCAAGCCGCCAGGCGAAAGGGAGGGAACGTCCCGCGGCGATCCCCCGGCCTGTCCACCCGCGAGCAGAGCCGGCTCCCCGACGACGCCTTCGCCTTCCCGAAAGAGCGCAAGGAGCCGCTCGTCGACGCGAGCCACGTGCGAAACGCCATCGCCCGTTTCGACCAGGTCGAGGGCGTGAGCGACGCCGAGCGGGACGAGGCCTGGCGGCGCATCGTCTCGGCGGCCCGCAAGCATGACATCGAGGTCTCGGAGAAGAGCTGGAGAGAGCTCTTCGAGGGAGGCAGGGCCAAGAAGAAGGGACGCAAGGTGGCCTGAGCCCGACCCGGGAGGCGGTGCCCCTCACAGGCCGGGCACGGTGTGGACCGAGGGGGTTTCGTCTCAAGTCGAAACCCGCCGATGCCGATTCCCTGAGAGCGCGCGCCCGCGCGGGCGCGTCGCGAGCCGGAGGCGGCGGGTGGGGAACGAGGAGCAGGTCAGAGAGCTCGAGCACCTGATCACCTTCCGCCGCGACGGCACGGTGAGCGACGAGCCCGTCGCCGGGCTCGGGACCCTTCCGCCGTCGGCCCCGCCACCGCTCGTCGACCGCGGCTCGAGGGCCGAGACGGTCGCCTACGGGGGAGGGCTGCGGGCGAGCTCGAAGCGCATCGTGCTCGCCCTCGTCGTGGCGGGGCTGCTCGTCGGGCTGCTCGGCGCCACCGTGTACCTCGTCAACGCCGCCGACGCCAACTCCTACTCGGCGGCCGTCGTCCCCGCCAACGTGACGGAGCTCAACTTCTCGCTCGAGCTCCCGCTGAAGGACATCCTCGTCTCACCGGGCGAGCGCGTGACGGCCGGCCAGGTGCTCGCCGTCCAGACCGACCCGGCGCTCGTGGACGCCCTCGCGGCCGCCGGGCTCGCCGTGAAGGCGGCGACCGACCGCCTCGCCCACCTCCGCGCCACGATCGGGCCGGCCCTGCGGCATCCCGACCCCTCACAGGCCTGGGCGCTCGCCTCGGCCCGCCTCGCCCTCGCAGAGGCCAGGGTCCACCTCGCCTTCGAGCGGGCGACCGTGGCAGCCCTCTCGTTGCGGGCGCCGGTGGCCGGCACCGTGCTGCGGGTGGACGGCACGCCCGGCCAGATCGTCGGGCCTGACGGGCTGCGCAGCTCCGCCCTCACCGACCCCTCCATCCCGACCGCGCAGGTCTTCCAGCTCTTCCCGGGGGCGAGCGGCTCGAGCGCGGCGCTGTCGGCCAACTCCGCAGTGGTGACGCTCGTGCGCGGCCGTCGTTGGGAGGTGATCGCCCGGGTGCCGGAGTCGGCCGTCGCCGGCGTGCACGTCGGCGGTTCGGCCACCTTCCAGTTCTCGGACCTCTCGGCGCCACCCCAGCCGTGCACGATCTCCCGCGTCCTGCCCGACCCGATCGTGTCGGGGGGCACGGTCGACTACGAGGTCGTGCTGCTGCTCCGCTCGAAGGCACCGGCCGGCGTGCTGCCGGGCATGAGCGGCGTCGCCAAGCTCGGCTGAGCCGGCTCGGGCCATGGCCGCCGCGGTCTCGCTCGTCTTCGTGGCGGCCACGCTCGCCGTAGCGCTCTGGCTGTGCGTGCGCCCGCTGCGGCGCCGGCGGTTCGACGACGCCGGCGACGGGCGGGCGACGGTCCTCCTGCCGAAGCCGCGGTCGGTCAGCATGCTCCGGGTCCTCGCCTTCTACGCCACGGCCCTCGTCGTCATCTGGGGGCTCGTCCGGCTCCACCTCGCCGGCCGCTACGAGCGCTCGGTCGCCGCCATCGCCGGGCTCGTCGACCACCGGCCCGCCCTCGTGTCCGCCTACTCGGCGCACATCAGCGTCGACCTGCGCCTCATCGTCGTGGCCAACGTCGTCGTCTTCGCCTTCGCCGTGCGGGCCCGGCCGGGCCGCCGCGCCGCCATCGTGGCGCACGCCGCCCTCTTCGCCGTCGTCTGCTATGCGGTCGACGCCGTCGGCTGCGTCCTCGCGAGCTCGCTCCGGCTCACGACGCAGGCCTCGTCGATCGTGAGCTCGCTCGTCATCCTCGGCGCCGCCGTCCTCGTGATGCTGAGGCTCCTCTCGACGACCTTCCAGCTCCCGCGCCCGACCGCCACGACCGACCGCCGGGTCCACCACCGCTCCGAGTCCGTCCTCTTCGCGGCCGGAGCGGTCGTCGCCGTCGTGCTCGTCATCGGCCTGGTCGACCTCGTCGACACGCTCGTCGGGCTGACCCACCCGACGGCCTTCCTGGTGGCGTTCATGGGCTTCCCCCTCCTCTTCGAAACCCTCTTCGCCTTCCTCCTCCTCGCCACCCGCCCGCTCAGGGCGGCGCCTTGCAGCGGGGAGCGCCCCCACCTCACGACCGTCACCCCCGCCTTCAACGAGGAGTCGACGATCGCCCGCACCCTCGAGGCGCTCGACGCCGCGGCGGTCGTCTACGGGGGACCCGTCACCGTCGTCGTGGTCGACGACGGGTCGCACGACCGCACCGTCGAGGTGGCCTCGCAGGTGATGGCGGGCTTCCGGGCCGCCGAGGGGCGGCTCGTGCTCGGCAGCCACGAGGGGAAGGCCGCCACGCTCAACAAGGCCCTCGCCCTCGCCGAGAGCGACATCGTCATCAGGGTCGACTCCGACGTCGTCGTCGAGCGTGATGCCTTCTGCTTCCTGCCCGGCTGGTTCGCCAACCCGAGCATCGGCATGGTGGGCGCCCTCGCGCTGCCAGACCAAGCGGCGAAGGGCTTGTTCGCCTACGGGCGGCTGTTCGAGTGCCTGCTCGGTTTCGCTTTCGCCCGGGTGGCGCTGCAGCGCGTGGACGCCGTCAACTGCATCCCCGGCACGTTCACCGCCTTCCGGGCAGCTCCCGCTCGAAGCGTCGGGGGTTACGTGTCGGGCATGAACGGCGAGGACTCGGACCTGACGATGCTCTTCGGCCGCCTCGGCTACCAGGTGGTGGTCGACACGCGCGTGCGCACCTACGAGGACGTGCCTCGCACGCTGCGCGAGTTCCGGGAGCAGCGGGTGCGCTGGAACCGGGCCGGGGTCCACATCCTCGCCCGCCACTCGCCGCCTCTGACGGGCGGTGGCTCGCCGCGCACGTGGTTCTTCTACGTCCGCTCGGCGGCGGTGCGGGTGACCGCGGTGCTGCGGCCGTTCGTGTTCGTGACCGGCCTCGAGCTCGCCCTCCTCAACCCGTCGACGCGGGGAGTGGCCGTGCGGGTGCTCGTCTTCTACGCCGTGGCCGCCCTCCCGACGCTCGTGATCATCGCAGGGCTGGCGGTCCGCTTCGGCTTCGCGAGGAAGCTTGGCTGGATCACCGTCTGGTTCCCCTTCACGCTGCTGCGGCGCATGGCCGCCCTCGAGGGGTTGCTGACGCTGCCCGCCCGTCCGGTCGTGCCCCTGCGGCACCTGCTCGTCGCCGCCCCCGCGCCGGCGGGACGCGGCGCCGGCGGCGGGGAGGCTGCGATCACCGGCTCGCTCCAGCCGGAGATCGCCACCTGAACCCGCGGGCGTCCGACCGGCGATTCGCGCTCAAGTTCTGGCGCCGGGGTGTCGATGTCATGCGAGGCGGCGTCGCTGCCGACGGTCCGACGGGCCACAGCATCGGGAGGATCCGACTCATGCCACTTCGTTCTCGCCTCGTCGCCCTCGCAGCCACCGCCGGCGCGACCGGCCTCGCCCTCGGCCTCGCCGCCCCGTGGGCCGCCACCGCCTCGGCGCAGTCCACCTCGTCGGTGACCGCCTGGGTCATGGCCTGGCGGCAGGACCACCGGACGCTCCTCGTGGCCTACCGCCCGAAGAACACCACCGCCTCGGCGGTGAGCGCCACCTGCAACGTCAAGGTCAAGCCGAGCGTCAAGATCGCCAAGCCCGGCTACTACACGCTGAAGCCGGCGCAGCACTTCCACCTCCCCGCCTCCGGGAAGCAGAGCTGGATCGGCGTCCTCAGCCTTCCGAAGCTGCCGGCCGGCTCTCACGTCGCCCACGTCTGGGCGAGCTGCTCCTGACGCCGTGGCCGCCTGATCCGCTCGCGCCCTTCGCCGGCGGCGGGCCCCCTCGCCGACCTCGCGCCCCTCGCTCTGGCGAGGGGCGTGGCGCGTCCGGTGTGAGGATGGGGCCATGGCTCGGCGCTTCATCCTCTGGGACATCGACGGCACGCTCGTGACGACGGGGGCGGTCGGGCGCTTCGCGCTCGAGGAGGGCGCCCGCAGGGCGAGCGGGCTCTCCGAGGTGCCAGAGGTCGCCATGGGCGGCAAGACCGACCCGCAGATCCTGAGCGAGATGCTCGTGGCGGCGGGCCTTGCCGCCGGTGAGATCGGGCAGGTGCTCCCGGCCGCCCTCGAGGAGGCGGAGCACGTCCTTTTGGCCGAGGCCGACCGCATGCGCTCGGGCGGCACCGTCCACCCGGGGGTGCGCGAGCTCCTCGACGCCCTCGCCCGGACCGGCGAGGTCCGCCAGACCCTCCTCACGGGCAACATCGCCCCGAACGCTGAGCTGAAGGTCGCCGCCTTCGGGCTCGAGTCCTACTTCGACTTCGCGGTCGGCGCCTACGGGGACGACCACCACGACCGGGACTGCCTCGTCCCGATCTCCCTCGAGCGGGTGAGGGAGCTGCGCGGCGAGCAGTACTCCGCGGACGAGGTCTGGGTGATCGGCGACACCGCCCGCGACCTGAGTTGCGCCAAGGCGGCCGGGGTGCGCTGCCTCGTCGTCGGGACGGGCCGCGACGGCTTCGACGCCGTGCGGCACCTCGAGGCGGACGCCGTCGTCGAGAACCTCGCCGACACCGAGGGCGTCCTCGCCGTGCTGTTCGACGGGGCGCCCGTGCCGGGCCGCGGCGAGGGCTGAGCGGCTACCCCGCTGCCGAGGTGTCCTCCCGGCCGGCCGAACCGGGCGCCTCGGAGGACTCCTCGCGGCCGGCCGCATCGGCGGGCGGCCGGCCGCGCCTCGGGAGCGGCCCGGCCCGCTTCGGCATGCGGCCGGCCTCCGAGAGCGCCCTGCGCAGCAGCATCTCGACGTGGGCGTTGACGCTGCGGAACTCGTCGGCCGCCCAGCGGGCGAGCGCGTCGTGGACGGCGGGGTCCAAGCGAAGGAGGACTTGTCTGCGCTCGCTCACGACTCACGAGTAGAGGGTGCCGGCGTTGATGACAGGCGAGGCGGGCTGGTCGCTGCAGAGCACGACCATGAGGTTGCTCACCATCGTCGCTTCCCGCTCCTCGTCGAGCGACACGACGTTGCGCGAGCGCATGCGCTCGAGGGCTTCCTCGACCATCCCGACGGCGCCGTCGACGATCCGCGAACGGGCGGCGACGACCGCGTTGGCCTGCTGGCGGCGCAGCATCGCCTGGGCGATCTCCGGCGCATAGGCGAGGTGGCTGATGCGGACCTCGACGACCTCCACGCCGGCGATGGCGAGGCGGTTGGCCATCTCGAGGGCGAGCTCGGATGCGACGACGTCGATCGAGCCGCGCAGCGAGACCCCGTCGCCGCCCGGGTCGTCGTACGGGTGCGTGCTCGCGACGTGGCGGAGGGCCGACTCGGCCTGGACCCGCACGAAGTTGAGGTAGTCGTCGACGGCGTAGATGGCCCGCGAGGTGTCGGCCACCTGCCAGACGACGATGGCGGCGATCTCGACCGGGTTGCCGTCGGCGTCGTTCACCTTCAGGTGGTTCGTCTCGAAGTTCCTCACCCGGATGCTCACGTTCCGGCGGTCGGAGAGCGGGAGGACCATCGAGAGGCCGTTTCGGCGAAGGGTGCCGACGTAGCGGCCGAAGAAACGCACGACCCTCGTCTGGCCGGGCTGCACGATCGTGAGCGAGACGAGGACGAGAGTGCCGATCACGATCGGCGCCGCGATGACCCCCTTCACGGAGCTGCGGGCGATGAAGACGGACCCCACGGTGCAGGCGATCACGACGAGGACGCCGAGCCAGCCGCTCATGGCCCAGGCCTCTCGCTCGTGGATGTCGACGCTGACTCGGGCGTGCCCGATGGAGGCCTCTGTCGGCGGGTCGGTGTACGGCTGGACGGATTCGCTCATGTCTCCTCCTCGAGACGCGCTCACAAACTGATAGTAAGTGATATCACTTTTCGAGCCGAATGACAAGAGCCCCTTGCGGATCCGGCTAAGTGCGAGTCGTATCTGCGGTTGTGCTACCGTGACGGTCCCCGCTGCCCGCTCTGGAAGGAGCCCCGTGACCGCCGCCCAGGCGACCCCCGCGGCCGTGCCGCCGGTCGACGCACACCACGCGAATCGCTGGTGGATCCTCGCCGTCCTCGGCATCGCCCAGCTCATGGTCGTGCTCGACGCCACGATCGTGAACATCGCGCTCCCCCACGCCCAGGAGTCGCTCGGGTTCTCCAACGACGCCCGCCAGTGGATCGTGACGGCCTACTCGCTCGCCTTCGGCAGCCTGCTCCTGCTCGGGGGCCGCCTCGCCGACCTCTTCGGGAGGAAGCGGCTCTTCCTCGTCGGGGTGATCGGATTCGCGGCCGCCTCGGCGATCGGCGGCGCCTCGGTCAACTTCGCCATGCTGGTGACGGCGCGCGCCGTCCAGGGCGCCTTCGGGGCGCTCCTCGCCCCGGCCGCCCTGTCCCTCCTCACGACGACCTTCACGCACCCGAGCGAGCGGGGCAAGGCCTTCGGCATCTACGGCGGCATCGCCGGGGCGGGCGCCTCGATCGGCCTGCTCCTCGGCGGTGTGCTCACCGAGTACCTCGACTGGCGCTGGACCATGTACGTCAACGTCGTCTTCGCCGTGGTCGCCACGATCGGCGGGCTCGTCCTCCTCGCCCCCCACGCCGCCGAGCACCGGCAGCGGATCGACCGGTCCGGGACGGTGCTCGCCTGCGCCAGCATGTTCGCCATCGTCTACGGCTTCGCCCACGCCGCCACGAAGTCCGGCGGCGCCGGCTGGCGGGACCCGCAGACCATCGGCTTCCTCGTGGCCGGCGCCGTGCTGCTTGCCGCCTTCGTCGCCCTCGAGCGGACGGCGGAGCACGCCCTCCTCCCTCTGCGCGTCGTGGCCGACCGCAACCGAGGGGGCGCCTACGCCTCGATGTTCCTCGCCTCGATCGGCATGTTCGGCGTGTTCCTCTTCATCACCTACTACCTCGAGACGGTGCTCGCCTACAGCCCCGTCAAGACCGGCCTCGCCTTCCTGCCCCTCACAGGGGCGGTGATGGTGAGCGCCGGCCTCGCCAACACGGTGCTGATCGCCCGTTTCAGCCCGCGGCTGCTCATCCCGCTCGGGCTCGTGATGGGAGCGTGCGGCATGGCGCTCATGACGAGGATCGGGCTGCACTCCGCCTACCCGACGACGATCCTCCCGCCCCTCCTCCTCGTCGCGGTGGGACTCGGGCTCGTCTTCGCGCCGTGCTTCAGCCTCGGCACTCTCGGGGTCGGCGGCTCCGACGCAGGCGTGGCGTCGGCCACGATCAACGTCGCCCAGCAGATCGGCGGGTCCATCGGCACGGCCCTCCTCAACACCATCGCCACGAGCGCGGCAGCGGGCTTCGTGGCGGCGCACGCCGGCGCCCCGTCACGGCTGCTCCTGGCGGAGGGAGCCGTGCACAGCTACATCGTGGCGTTCTGGGTGGGTGCCGCCATCTTCATCGGCGCCGCAGTCGTCGTCGGGCCCCTCCTCCGGCCGGGCGTGCCCGACCTGGCGGCGAACGAGACCATCGAGATCGAGGCGGCCGCCGCGGCGGCACGCACCGCCGGTACACCGGCCGGCGCTGCCGGTCCAGCCGGCGCTGCCGGCCCTGCGGGCGCCGTGCCGATCCCGGTCCCCGCCCGAGACTCGTGACGGCGACGGGCGCCACGCCGCGCCTTCGTGCCGATGCCGCCCGCAACCGTCAGGCGCTCGTCGACGCGGCCGAGCGCCTCTTCGCCACCGGCGGCCTCGGCGTCACCCTCGACGACGTCGCCTCGGCGGCAGGGCTCAACGTCGCCACCGCCTACCGCCACTTCGCCAACAAACAGGCCCTCATCGCCGAGTCGCTCGTCCAGAAGATGGACCAGGCCGTCGCCATCGCCGAGGAGGCGGCGGCGGCCGATGACCCGTGGGAGGGCCTGACGGGGTTCCTCCAGCGGACGCTCGAGCTCATGACGGCCAACCGGGCGCTGCACGAGGTGTTCCTCCCCGGTCAGGACGCACGATGGCTCGAGCGACTGGAGGAGCGTCTCGAGCCGGCGGTGCGTCGCCTGCTGGAGCGGGCACGGTACGCAGGACTGGTGCGGAGCGAGCTCGAACCGGCCGACCTCGGCGTCGTGCTGCAGATGCTCGCCGCGGTCGACGAGATCCCGTCTGGGGACAGGACCGGGCTGCTCAACCGGTACCTCGGGATCGTCCTCGCGGGCCTGCGTCCGGAGCAGGGCTCGAGCGAGCCTCTCCCCGGCTCGCCCCCGACGCCGGCCGAGCTCCTCGCCACCACGGCACGCCCGAGCGGGCGAAGCCCGAGCCGGCGAGCGAGGCCCCGCCCGGACCGATGAGTCCGGCGCCGCAGCTTCGTCTCTGCTGACGACCGGCGCGACTGAGCCGGCAACGACAAGGAGGAGACGATGAGCGACACAGCGGCCACCGACGAGGAGTGCAGGCCGGTCTCGGTGTCGAGGCGGATCGCGGCTCCGGCCCACACGGTGTTCGCAGTGCTGGCCGACCCGGCAAGGCACGTGGAGGTCGACGGCGCCGACATGCTCCGTGGCCCGAAGGCGAACGGGCGCATCTCGGGTGTCGGCGACACGTTCGTGATGAGGATGCACAACGACGAGATGGGCGACTACGAGATGACCAACCACGTCGTCGAGTTCGAGCCGGAGCGCCGCATCGCCTGGGAGCCGGTCCTCACCGCCGCCACCCGTCCCGAGGACCTCGAGGAGCTCGGCGAGAGGGCGGGGCACCGGTGGGGTTTCGTGCTCGAGCCCGACGGTCCACACGCCACGGTGGTCACCGAGACCTTCGACTGCTCGGTCGCCCCCGAGTGGCTGCGCACCGTGTTGAAGAACGGGACGCGGTGGCTCCCGGTGATGACCGCCACCCTCGAGCGCCTCGACCACCTCGTGACAGAGGAGCTGGCCGCCTCCGCTTGAGCGAGGCTGGCCCGGGGGTGACCAGGCGGTCGCCTCCGGGTATCGAGCAGGGCGTGCCGATCCCGAGCCTCCCCCAAGGGGGCACCTCCCTTCCCGACCCGAGAGGTCCCTTGAGCGACCGGCTCTTCGAGGAGCTGGCGCAGCCGCCCCACCGCCTCGGCTGGACCGCCTCGGCCGACTCGGTCTCCGAGGAGGACCTCCAGCTCAGCCTGTACTGCCTCTACGAGCTGCAGTACACCGGGTTTCCCGAGGTTGCGCCCGACTGGGACTGGGAGCCCTCGCTCCTGCGGGTGCGCAAGGCGCTCGAGGCCCGTTTCGAGGCGGAGCTGCGGAGCCTCGTGGGCGCCCCGAGGGCCGAGCCGGCCGACGTCGTGGGCCAGCTCTGGGAGCTCGCTCGCTCCGGTGGCGGCCCGTCGCTGTCGGACTGGGTCGAGCAGCACGCGACGCTCGAGCAGTTCCGTGAGCTCGCCAAGCACCGCTCGGCCTATCAGCTGAAGGAGGCCGACCCGCACACCTGGGCCATCCCTCGCCTTCGCGGTGAGGCGAAGGCCGTCATGGCGGCCATCCAGGCCGACGAGTACGGGAACGGATCGGCCGCCGACATGCACTCCGCCCTCTTCGCCCGCACCATGACGGCGCTCGGGCTCGACCCGACGCTTCACCGCTACCTCGACGAGCTGCCGGCGGTCACGCTGGCGACGACCAACCTCATCACGCTGCTCGGCCTCCACCGCCGGCTGCGCGGGGCGCTCGTCGGTCACCTGGCGCTGTTCGAGATGACCTCGATAGGCCCGATGGGCCGCTACGCCCGGGCGCTCCTGCGCCTCGGGCTCCCCCCCGACGCCCTCGAGTTCTACGAGGTCCACGTCACGGCGGACGAAACCCACCAGCATCTCGCCGCCGACGGCATGGTGAGCGGGCTCGTCCGCGACGAGCCCGGGCTCGCCGGCGACGTCCTCTTCGGAGCGCGCGCCCTCGGGGCGGTGGAGCGCCGTTTCAGCGAGCACGTCCTCGGGTGCTTCGAGCGTGGCCTCTCCTCGCTCCGCCCGCGTGAGGCCGACCACGCCGGGCTGTGGCCGGAGGGGCCCGGCGCGCGAGCGAGCGCCTAGCTAGGCGCCCTCGAGCGAGGTGAGGGCCGCCCTCGCGAGCTCGCGGAGCTCCTCGTCCGAGATGGCGGCGGCGTCCTCGTTGCGAAGCCGGATGGTGCCCGTGCTCGTCCTCAGCTCGGGGTGGCGCTCGGTGAACCCGCCGTCCCCGTGCGCCTTCCAGCCGTAGATGGAGACCCCGTGCTGCCATGCCGCCACGTGCAGGCGGCGCTTTCCCACCTTGTAGGTCGGCATGTCGTAGGAGAGGCTCAGCTGGGCCTCGGGGCACGCCTCGAGTACCAGGCGGTGGACCCGGCCGAAGAGCGCCCGGTGCTCGGGCGGCACCGCCTCGACGTACGCCGCCACGTCCGCCTTCAGGTCCACTCCTTCACCCCCGTCTCGTCCGGATCGGCCTTCCTCCATGATGCCGTGGCCTTCGAGCGACGGCCATCGGGGACTAGATTTCATCATGTGATGAAATCAGAGCACCGTCCCTCGGGCATGCGGGCCATGGTGGTGAAGGAGATGCGGCAGCTCTCGCGCGACCGCCGCACCCTCGCCATGATGATCGTGCTGCCGCTGCTGCTCATCGTCGTGTTCGGCTACGCGGCGAGCTTCAACGTCTCCACCATCCCGACGGCCGTCTTCGGGCCCGACGCGGCCCTCGCCGCCGCCCACCTCCCTCCCGAGTTCTCGGTCGTCGCGCTCGACCGCCACGGCGACCGGGCCGCCGCTGTGACCGCACTTCGAAACGGCACGGCCGCCGCGGCGGTCGTCAGCGGGCCGACCGGGACGGCGGTCCTCCTCGACGGGAGCTCGCTCTTCGTCGCCGAAGCGGCCCTCCGCGACCTCGGCGGGGCGGGAGCGACCCGGTCGCACGCCCTCCGCGTCCACCTCGAGATCCTCTTCAACCCGAAGCTCAAGACCTCCGACATCATGGTCCCGGGCCTCGCCGGCCTCATCCTCCTTTTCATCGGCACGGTGATCACGAGCCTCGGGGTCGTGCGCGAGCGCCAGGCGGGAACCCTCGAGCAGCTCGCCGTGATGCCCCTTCGGCCGAGCGACGTCTTCCTCGGCAAGATCGCCCCCTACTTCGCCGTCGGCATCCTCGACATGACCGTCGTCGTCCTCGCCGGCGTGCTGCTCTTCGGCGTGCCCTTCGCCGGCTCGGTGGGGGTCTTCGCCCTCGGCGCCCTGCTGTTCCTCTTCGTGGCGCTCGGGATCGGCGTGCTCATCTCGAGCGTGTCGCAGAGCCAGGGGCAGGCCATCCAGCTCGCCATGATGCTGCTGCTGCCCCAGGTGATGCTCTCCGGCCTGATCTTCCCGCTCACCTCGATGGCGGCCGGGGTGCGCTGGATCGGCTACGTGCTCCCGCTCACCTACTTCGTCGAGATCGCCAGGGCCGTCATGGTGCGCGGGGCACCGATCGGCGCCCTCTGGCAGCCCTTCGTGTACCTCGGCGCCCTCGGCGCGGTGGTGTCCGCCGCGGCGACGCTCCGCTTCCGTCGCATGCTCGCACCGCACCAGGGCGGAGGGCGGCGGCCCGCTCCCCGCCCGGCGACGGCGCCATGATCGCCGCCCTCGAGCAGGTGACGGTTCGCTTCGGCGCGCTCGTCGCCCTCGACGGCGTCAGCCTTCGCGCCGAGGCCGGCACGGTCACGTGCGTGGTCGGTGGCGACGGAGCCGGCAAGTCGACCCTCCTCAGAGTGCTCTGCGGCGCCGTCGGCCCCGACGAGGGCGCCGTGCAGCGCCCGGACCGGGGTGCCATCGGCTTCCTTTCGAGCGGCTCCGGCGTGTACTCCGACCTCTCGGTCGAGGAGAACCTCGCCTTCTCGGCCGCCGTCTACGGCCTCTCGCCCGCCGAGACCCGGCGGAGGGCGGCTCGTCTCCTCGAGATGACCGGCCTCGACGCTGCGGCCCACCGCCTCGGGTCCGAGCTCTCGGGCGGCATGCGCCAGAAGCTGGGCGTCGTCCGGGCCATGCTGCACGGCCCCCGGCTGCTCGTGCTCGACGAGCCGACCGCCGGCGTGGACCCGGTCAGCAGGGCCGACCTCTGGCGTCTCATCGCCGAGGCGGCCGCCGCCGGGACGGCCGTCGTCCTCTCGACCACCTACGTCGACGAAGCAGAACGCGCCTCGGCTGTGCTCCTGCTCGAAGGCGGCCGGGCGCTCGTGTCCGGGACGCCGGAGGGGATCGTCGCCGCCGTACCCGGCACCGTCACGTCATCGGACGCCCGTGTCGCCGAGGACGAAACCCGCTCCTGGCGGCGCGGCCACGCCTGGCTGACCTGGCACCCCGGCGAAGTGCCGGACGGCGCTCCCGACCTCGCGGCGTACGACCTCGTCGCTCCCGACCTGGCGATCGCGGTGGTCGTCGCCTCGCTTCGCGACGAGCTCGTCGCCGGCGGGTCGGGCGGAGGGCCGCAGCGATGAGCTCGGACCTCGTCCGGGCCTCCGCGGTCACCTACCGCTTCGGCGCCCTCACGGCGGTCGACGACGTCGACGTGGCGATCGGTCCGGGCGAGGTGGTCGGCCTGCTCGGCGCGAACGGCGCCGGCAAGACGACGCTCGTCCGGCTCCTGCTCGGGCTGCTCGCGCCGACGGCGGGCTCGGTCGTCCTGTTCGGCGAGGCCCCCTCGAAACAGGGCCAGCGCCGGATCGGCTACGTGCCCCAGAGCCTCGGGCTCTACGACGACCTCACGCCCGCCGAGAACCTCGCCTTCATCCGGGCCGTGTTCGGAACGGCGCCGCCCCTCGGAGGCGCTCCCGCCCTCCGCAGCCTCGGCGAGCTGGCAGAGGTCCCGGTCGGACGCCTCCCCCTCGGGCTGCAGCGACGGCTCGGCTTCGCGGCCGCCCTCGAGCACCGGCCCGAGCTCCTCCTCCTCGACGAGCCGACGTCGGGGGTGAGCCCGCTCGCGAGCGCCCGCCTGTGGGAGATGATCCGCTCGGCCACCGAGGACGGAGCCGGAGCGCTCGTCACGACCCACGACATGGAGGAGGCGGAGCAGTGCGACCGCCTCGTCGTCATGGCCTCGGGTCGCACGGTCGCCAGCGGGTCCGTCCGCGACATCATCGGCGAGCGCCGCGCCGTCGTCGTCACCGCCCCGGACTGGGCACGGGCGCGCGACGCCCTCGAGGCCGCCGGCCTTTCCTCCTCGCTCGTCGGCCGTGAGCTGCGAGTCCCGGCGGCGACGGTCGAGGCCGTCCGCCACGCCCTCGCCGAGGTGCCCGCCCGGTTGAGCGAGGCGCCGGTCACGCTCGAGGAGCGTTTCGTCGAGCTCGTCTCGGGTCCCGCCGGACGGTGAGCGCCCGGGGACGCCGGCCGGGCGACAGCGGCACGAGGCAGGCCATCCTCGCCGCCGCCCGGCGAAGCTTCGCGGCGGCCGGCTACGACGGCGCCACGATGCGCGGGATCGCCCGGGAGGCCGGCGTCGACCAGGCGCTCGTCCACCACTTCTACGGCACGAAGGAGCACCTCTTCGTGACCGCCGTCGGCTTCCCGGCGCTCCCGAGCGAGCTCGCCGGCCAGGCGATCGCCGCCGACCGCTCGCGCATGGGCGAGGTGCTCCTCCGGCTCCTGCTCGAGGTCTGGGACAGCCCGGAGAGCCGTGACCAGATCACCGCCCTCCTCCGCTCCGCCCTCGCGAGCGAGCCGGCGATGGAGATGCTGCGCCAGTTCATGACCTCGACCGTCCTCCAGGCGGTGGCGCGCGAGCTCGGCGACGAGGACGCAGCCCTCAGGACGTCCCTCGTGTTCGGGCAGGTGATCGGCCTCGCCCTCGCCCGCTACGTGCTCCGGATCCCGCCCCTCGCCACGGCGGAGCGCGAGCAGGTGGTCCGCGCCGTGGCGCCCACCCTGCAGCGCTACCTCACCGGCGAGATCGACCGAGACGACCCCCGTGCGCGGAGGCCTCCTCCGGTGGCGGGAGACGGGCGGCGATGACGACGACGGCGCTGTAGCCCATCGTGAAGCGCCCGCCTGCGGCGTCGAGGACCGCACCGGTCGCCTCGAGGAGGGTGGCGAGCCTCGTCGGCGCCATCACCCCGGCGACGCCGGAGGTGGGCAGCTGGTCGAGCCACTCGTCTTTCGTGTAGCTGCGCTCCCAGTCGAAGCGCCACCGGTCCGGTTCCCCGAAGGCTCCGGCCCGTCGGATCCCGCTCGCCGCCCGGTCGAGCAGCCCCGAGTAGGCCTCGAGAGCCGGACGTGCCCAGGGATTGAGCGGCGAGTCGGGGTCCGCCCGCCGGTGGGCCGCTCCGAAGGCGTCGGCGAGGTCGGGCGGAGGCCGGAAGACGTTCCAGAAGGCGGCGAGCCGCCCGCCGCCGCGCAGCGCGGCGGCAGCCTTGGCGGCGCCGGCGACCGGGTCGACCCAGTGCCAGGTCTGCCCGGCCACGACGGCGTCGAAGGTCCTCCCGGCCGGCTCCCAGCCCTCGAAGGTCGACACCTCGACCTCGAAGCCGCCCCGCCTGGCGAACTCGGCCATGCGGGGGTCGACGTCGACTCCGAGGACGCGGCAGCCGGCCGCCCGGAACTGCCGGGCGGCGATGCCGGTGCCGATCCCGACGTCGAGGACGTCGGGACCCGGGCTCGCCGCCACGACGGCGTCGACGAGCGCCGCCGGGTAGCTCGGTCGGGTCCGGTCGTAGCGCTCCGGGTCGGAGCCGAAGGACTCCGCCATCCGGCGCGCCTCGTGCGGCTCGGGCGGCCGGCCCGACCTCGCCTCGCCCGGCCGGCCGGCCGACATGCCCGCGGCGGTCTCAGCCCTCGAGGAGCCGCAGCGCGAGCCTGCGTCCCCGCCCCTGCTCCATGGCGAGGGTGATCCAGAGGCGGAAGACGGCGTCGAGCAGCTCCTCCTTGTCGGCCCCGAGGTAGACCGGGCGCAGCCCGACGGCGCCGATGATGTCCTCGACGACGGCGCGATCGGCCTCGGGCGAGGAGAAGAACATGTCGGCCCTTCCGTCGGCGAAGACCGGATCGGCCATGTTCTCGCCGCCGAGGGTGTTGAAGGCCCGGGCGTAGCGGACGCCGGCCGGGAGCGCCGCCCGGCTGTTCGCCGTCGGCTGGCCCATCTTGTTCGTGGCGTCGATGACGAGCTTGCCCTCGAGGGCGGCGCCGTGCTCCTCGGCCAGCCCGGCCACCGCCGCGGCGGGGAGCGCCAGGATCACGGCGTCGGCGCCCTCGAGCGCCTCACCGAGGGAGGTGACCGGGATCTCGGTCCCTTCGGCGACGTCGGCGGTGTCCGGCCGGCGGGAGCCGAAGGTCACGGAGTGGCCGGCACGCGCCAGTGAGCGGCCGAGGATCCCGCCGATGAAACCCGTTCCGATGACGGCGATCTCCACCGTCCCCCCTTTCCTCGGATGCCTCCGCTCGTCAGCTCTCGGCCGTCGCCGCGCCGAGGTGGCGGCGGCCGAAGACCATGGCGAGGCCGTAGAGCACCGCGACGACGATGAGCAGGAAGCGGAACCCCGTGATGAGCGAGATGTACTCGAGCAGGCCGCCGGCGATCGCCCCGAGCAGGTTGGCGCCGAAGGCCGTCGTCGAGGCGGCCACGTCGGCGAAGCGCTGGGCGAACACGAGGTTGGCGAGGAAGATCGGGGCGAAGGCCATGGCCGTGGCGGCGAGGAAGCGCGGCACGGCCGGCAGCGCCAGGAGCGAGCTGTTGGGCACGATCCAGGCGACGGCCAGGGTGACGACGAGGGCGGCGTAGAGGATGAGCGGGCGGGGAAGCCGGACGTGGCGCGCCAGCTCGACGGCGAGGTAGACGCTCACGAGGACGCCGCCGAACACGAGCGAGTTGACGTACCAGGTCGTGCCGAACAACAGGGCGAACTGCACGACGCTCTTCGACTCGAGGAGGAGGAAGGCGGCCCCCATCCAGAACAGGTCGAAGTAGCGGCCCACCGCCTTGAGGGGCCCGGCCACCACCCGGACCGAGATGAGGGAGGCGGCGAAGACGAGGCCGATGATCCAGAGGTAGATGCCGGGGATGCTCGGCGTCGGCAGGTACGGGAACGGCCGGTCGTCCGTCACCGGTGCCACCGCGCGGCCGTGCCAGTACGTCGCGCAGTTCGTGGCCGGCGAGGAGCGGTTCACGGTGAGCACGGCCTGCTGGCGGCCGCTCAGGCTGTCGCCGAGCTCGACGCAGGGACGGTGGCCGAACACCTGCGTCACGGTCGTCGCATACCGGGCGAGGAGGAACGGCTGGTAGTAGTTGTACATGACGAAGGTGCCGCCGCTCGCGAGGTGCTGGCGGGCTGATTCGAGGGCGTTCTCGGTCAGCAGGTAGTTCTCGAGACCGACGGGGGCCGACTGGCCCCCGAGCGCCGTGAGCGAGTCCGGCAGGGCGTAGATGATGAGGGTGTACTTCCGGCTCGAGTTCTCGAGGAAGGCGCGCCCGTCGTCGACGTGCACCGTGACTCGCGGGCTCTGGTAGGCGTGCTCGGGGTTGTACCTGCGCCCGAGGTTGACCAGTTTCGGGTCGATCTCGACGGCGTCGATGTGCCGGGCGCCCTGCGAGAGGGCGACCCCGACGTCGTTGCCGGTTCCCGCCCCGATGACGAGGACCTGGCTCAGGTGCGCCTTGGACACGTGCCGGTAGGGGAAGAAGTAGAAGGGCTCGAGGCGGTGGAGCAGCGGGAGCGGGTAGAGGGTCTGGTAGGGGATGCCGTTGCCCCAGACCGAGAGGGAGTTCGTCGCCTGGTGATGGACCGTCGTGATCTTGTAGTACGGCGACCAGGTGTCGTTCGGCGAGAGCGACTCGGCGATGAGCATCGCCACGATGGCAGCCGCCGCCAGGTAGTGCCACCAGCTCTTGCGGATGATCACGGCCAGCAGCCCGGCGGCGGCGAGGACGCCCCAGATGGCGGGCGGGAGCCCGAGGAGGCTGAGCAGCGAGAACAGCACGATCCCGCAGATGCTGCCGAGGATGTCGATCCGGTAGGCGTCGAGCGGGCGGAACGTGCTGAAGACCCGCGCCATCCCTTGGCCGATGCCTGCGAGGACGATGGCCGAGAGGGCGAAGACGATCGGGAGCGAGACCTGTTGCGGGAGTGCCGGCAGGCCCGCGAAGCCGGTGAACGGGTTCGGGCCCCGCAGCGACTTCAGCTGGGCCGGGAAGACGAGGCAGAAGGCGACGAGCACCCCGAGCACGACCGGCGCCGGCCGCAAGAGGTCGAAGCGCGAGCCCGCCAACAAGAAGCCGAGCCCGATGCCGAGGAAGCTCGCCAGCAGCACGAAGTTCGGGATCGTCCCGACGTGGACGTTGTTCGCCGCCGTCCACCGGATGAGTGCGAGCTCGACGAAGAGCAGCAGCGTGCTGAGGAGCCAGAGCCTCGGCGCTCCGCCCTGAAAGGGTCCCCTGGCCGCGACCGGAGCGACCGGCTCTGCCTCGGCGCCGCCGAGCCCACCGTCGCTCGAGGCGGCCGCCCCGTCGCCCGGGCCGCCGGCCACCGTCTCCTGATTCGGCGCCGCAGCGTCGCCCGGGGCCGCGTCCTTCCCGGCGCGTTCGATCGTCATGCTCCCTCTCTCCTCGGGCCGGGAGTGCTCACCCGCCCACCCAGCCATGCCCTCTGTGCCCGACGCTCACTCGCAGGACTGGAAGTGCCCTGTACCGGGCGGTGGGGCGCCTCGCGAAGGCAGCGACGCGTCGAGCGGCGCCGGCCGGATCTCGTCGTGCACGGCGGCACGCCGGCACGAGAGTGCGCCCGCGTGCCGCCGCCGAGCGGCGCCGGGTTCACCCGGCAAGCGTGGACCACGCACGGACCGTAGTGGCGACGGCCGAGCGGGCACCACTCGCGCCGAGGAGCGGGCTCAGCCTTCCTGCACGAGTCCGAGGACGTTGCCGTCGAGATCGGTGAAGCTGGCCACGCGCCGGCCGCCGCCGACCTCGCGGGGCGGGTCCTTCACCGTGGCGCCCGCCGCCGTCACCTCGGCCAGCTTCGCCTCGATGTCGGCCACCCGCCAGTAGGCGACCGGAGCGCTCATGGCTTGCGGTCCGCCGGCCGGCACGAGGCCGATGTGCTGGCCTGCCGCCTCGAAGCCCACGTAGTAGGACGAGTCGGCTTCGGGCGCGACGCCGAGCAAGGCCTCGTACACCGCCTTTGCCGCCGACAGGTCGGACACGGGGTGAAGGACGATCGTGATTCCCTCGGTGGAAGAGCCGGTCATGGTCACTCCTCAGGTCGCGGGTCTCCTCGACCCGTTGTGTCTCGTCGTGACTCTGACGACAGTAGGTCGGAGGATGTGACGAGGACCCTGCTGCGACGCCGTGGTGCGGCGGCGCCCGCCACGGCCGCCGCGCACTGCGAGGCGAGCTCGCGGACGGCGGCCCGCAACTCCTCGCCGCCCTCGACCTTGAAGGCGAAGGGGACCGCGGCGAGCCACTCCCGGGCGTACATCGTGGGGTTGCTGGTGCTGCCGGTGAGCACGCAGCCGCCCGGGTCCGCCTCGAGGCGCCCCATCGGCGGGCGGAGCCACGGCCTCACCTGAGAGGGCGTCGCCTCGAACCGCACCCTCGTCGGGTAGGCCCATCCCTCGCCGAGGTTCTCCTCGAGCGCTGCCACGGGGTCGAGCTCCTCGGGCGGGACGAACGAGCGCGAGGTCTGGGCGACCGCCTGCACGCGGTCGATCCGGTAGCCGCGGACCGCCCCGGCGCGGTGGGAGTGGCAGAGCAGGTACCAGCGGCCGTGGCGCACGACGACGGCCCACGGATCGGCCTCCTCGTCGAACTCGTGGCCGGCTTCGCTCCGGTAGCGGATCTGCACGCGGCGGTGGGAGGCCACCGCGCCGACGAGAGCGCTCGTCACCGAGGCGTCCGGGTGGCCGCCCCGCTCGTCGGGCGCCGCCGCGGCGTGGTCGCGAAGGGCGGCGGCCTGGCGGCCGACGTTCTCAGGCAGCACCCGGGTCACCTTGCCGAGGGCGGTGCCGACCAGATCGCCGGTCGCCGTCGCGGCCGGATGGCCCTCGAGCACGGCCATCACGAGGCCGAGCGCCTCGTCCTCGGTGAACACGACCGGCGGGAGCCGCGCCCCGCGCCCGAGCCGGTACCCGCCGTAGCGGCCACGGGCCGACTCGACCGGCACGCCCGCCTCTCGCAGGACCTCGACGTAGCGCCGCACGGCGCGCTCGCTCACGCCCAACCTCGAGGCGATCTGTTCGGCCGTCGTCCCCGGGCGCAGCTGGAGCATCTCGAGGGTCTGGAGCGCCCGCGCCGTCGGGCTCGCAGGATGCGGCACGTGGCGAGCCTAGGGCGGGTTCCTCGAAAACAGGAAGTATTTCGTCCGGTACTGCCTTTACGGTGACCCCGTCGCCCACATCCGGCAGCCGAGTCGACCCGAGGCGACGAACCGTGAAAGGAGCACCGAGAAGTGGACATCCTCCTCATCGCCGGCCTCTGGCTCGATGCCTCCGCCTGGGACGACGTCTCGCCACGACTGCGGGAGCTCGGCCACCGACCGGTCGCGGTGGCGCTCCCCGGGCAGGGCGCCCCTCCGGCGGGGGCGACCCTCGACGACCAGCGTGCAGCCGTGCTCGCCGCCATCGAGGACGACCCCGTGATGGTGGTGGGCCACTCGGCCGCCTGCACGCTCGCCTGGATGGCCGCCGACGCACGCCCCGACGAGGTGGCGCGCGTCGTCATGATCGGCGGGTTCGGCTCGGGCGACGGCGAGGCCTACGCCGACTACTTCCCCGGGGTGGACGGCGTGGTGCCCTTCCCCGGCTGGGAGCCCTTCGAGGGGCCCGATTCGGCGGACCTCGACGAGCGACAGCGGGCGGCATTCGAAGCTCGGGCGGTGGCTGTACCGGAAGCTGTCACGAAAGCGACCGTCCACCTCACCGACGAGCGGCGGTTCGACGTGCCCGTCACCCTCATCTGCCCCGAGTTCAGCGTCGAGCAGGCGAGGGAGTGGGTCGCGGGAGGCGAGGCGGGCGAGGTGTCGCAGGCCCGCCACGTCGACTACGTCGACATCGACTCCGGCCACTGGCCGATGTTCACCAGGCCGAGCGAGCTCGCCGAGCTGCTGGCGCGAGCTGCCGATGCGTGACGGCGACGCCGGCGAGCCGACGGGCCCGCCGCAGCTCACGATCGGGCGGCTCGAGGCGTCCACCTGGGACGCCTTCGCGGATCTCGTCGAGCGGAACAACGGGATCTTCGGCGGCTGCTGGTGCATCGCCTACCACGTCGAGTACGAGCGCGGCGTGAGCGACCCCCGGACGCTGAAGGAGCAGCTCGTCCGCTCGGGGAAGGCGCACGCCGCCCTCGTCTTCGACGACCACGGGCTCGCCCAGGGCTGGTGCCAGTACGGCAGTCCTGACGAGCTCGACTTGAAGCACGCCCGTGAGTACCGCCGGGACCCGCCATCGCCGGCACGGTGGCGCATCACCTGCATCTTCGTCGACAAGCGCCATCGCGGCGAGGGCATCGCCCGGGCGGCGCTCGAGGGCGCCCTCGGCCAGATCGCCGCCGCGGGAGGCGGCCTCGTGGAGGCGATCTCCGAGACGACGCTCGGCCGGGAGGCACAGGGGCGTTTCCTCTTCAGCGCGACCGTGGAGCTGTTCGAGGACCTCGGGTTCGCACGCGGTCGACAGGTCGGCAAGCACGCCTGGATCGTGAGCCGGACGATCGAGCCGGCCTGAGCCGGTGACCGCACCGGTCGGGGCGCTCCCCGTCCCAGAGTCCCCGCGGTCGGACCGATGACTTCTGTTCGGAGGACTCGTCAGAGCTCACACAGGCCTCGCATCGAGGGTTGAAGGGAGCAGCAGATGACGGGCAGCGCGGGATCAAGCCGCATCCTCGGTACCTTGCGAGCGAAGGACGGCACCGGCATCGTGTGGATCGAAGACCGCTACGACGTCGCTCTCGATGAGATGTGGTCCGCCCTCACCGAGCCCGAGCGCCTCGCCCGCTGGTATGGGCGGGTCGAAGGCGACCTCCGTCCCGGTGGCGAGTTCCGACTCCACGTCGAGTCCTCGGGCTGGGAGGGCACCGGGAGAGTGGACGCCTGCGAGCCCCCGCACCGCCTGCTCGTGACGACGAGGGAGTCGGACGAGTCGTTCGAGGAGGGCCAGGGCACACCGCCCTTCGACGCCCACCTCGAGGCCACGCTGCGGGGCGACGGCGACCAGACCCTCCTCGTCATCGAGGCCCGGGGCATGCCGGTCGAGCTGCTCTGGGCCTACGGGGCGGGCTGGCAGATCCACGCGGAGACGCTCGCCGCCTACCTCGCCGGCCGCGAGCCCGGCGAGGCCGACGAGCGCTGGGAAGAGCTGAGCGCCGCCTATCGGGAGCTGCAGGTCCACGTGGGGTAGCACCGGCGGAGCTCGAAACGAGCGACGCCTTGCGTCTCGCGGCATCCTTGCCCGCGTGCCCTGCCGCCAGGCAGGCGGTCGGCCTCGGCCAGGTCGGCCGGACCAGGCTGGCTAGACATATGTCTGTATAGGAATATGATTGCGCCATGGCTCGGGCTGCAGCCGCCGCAGACGTCTTCACCGCCATCGCCGAGGCGCCGCGGCGCGACATCCTCGACGCCCTCGTGGCCGGAGAGCGCCCCGTCGGAGAGCTCGTCGACCTGCTTCACCTCGCCCAACCGCAGGTGTCGAAGCATCTCCGCGTGCTGAGCGACGTGGGGCTCGTGACGTGTCGCCCGCAAGGTCGCCGGCACCTCTATCGGCTGAACCGCGAGCGCCTGCGTCCGCTCCACAGCTGGTTGGAGAAGTACGAGCGGGCTGTGAACGAGCGACTCGATCGGTTGGACGACCACCTCAGGCACGTGCAAGGAAAGGAACGGGTGCGATGAAGGGCTCGCGACATGGCTCCGCCACGGTGGAGTTCCCGGACGACCGTGACGTGCTGGTCACCCGGATGTTCGACGCACCAGCGGAGCTCGTCTTCGACGTGCTCACCAAGCCGGAACACGTGCGCCTCTGGTTCGGTGCCGAGGAGCTCGAGGTCTGCGAGATCGACCTCCGCGTCGGTGGGAAGTACCACTTCGTCGGTTTCGTGATGGATGGCGACACCGCAACCTGCTCCTTTCGCGGCACCTACACCGAGATCGACCCGCCCTTCCGGCTCGTCGGAACCTGGGTCTTCGACGGAAGGCCCGAGGCCGACGCCGTCGAGACGTTGGAGCTGCGGGAGCACGACGGCGTGACGACGATGACGGACCGCCTGACCTTCCGGGATCGGGAGACCCGCGACTCGTTCAAGTGGGCGGCGCCCGACGGCGTCCACTCAGACGAGGGCGGCCAGGTCGGCTACAACCGCATGGACGACTACCTCGCCACACTCGGGTAGCCCGGCCGTCGCCCGCCCGCGCCCGCTCGGTGGGCGAGTGACCTATCGAGCGGCAGCCCTGCCGAGGGAGGGATCGACCTCGATCGTGAGGGACGACGAGGCGGCCGGTGTCCGCTCGATCTCGTACAGGCCGCCGATCAGCTGCTGCAGCTGCGACGGGATCGGCACGAGGTGCGGCGTGTCGCTCGTGGCGATGGTCACCCTCAGGCGGTCGCCGGCCGGCAGCGTGACGAGCGTCGGGAACACCTCGATCTCGTACCGCTCGATGGCGCCCGGCACGACCGGTCGGGCCGATTGCAGGGTGTAGGGGTGGTACGGCAGCACGGTCGTGCCGCCGACGGACCACGAGCGCGACGGGTCGACCGTACGGAGCGAACCGAGCAGCGCCCCTTCGCTGAGCGGGTACGAGACGCCGTCGGGGGTGACCACCTCCACCTCTGCCACCCACTGCGACTCCGTGGTCGTGGCGGTGGCATACAACGTCGCGGTGATCGGGCCGCCGATGGTCGTCGCCTTTCGGAACGGCGCCGTCGCGTAGCTCGTCTGCCACGGCCCGAGTTGCGAGGTGTTGTCCTCGTTGGTGCAGGGGGCGAGGATCTGGGCCTCGGAGGCGGTGATGGAGATGCCGCCCATCGACCACTGGTCGACCGGCCGGCCGCACAGGCTGCTGGACGGGCTCCAGGCGATCGCATCGGCGCCCGCATCCGACTTGGTCGGCCGGCTCGAGCTCAGCGTCCCTCCCGAGCCGAGGTAGTAGGTCCTCGGGCTGGAGCCGGCGAAGGGGAACGTCGTCGTCTCGTCGAAGCGGCCGGTGCCGAGGTCGTAGTAGTGAAGCGGCGTCGGCGTGGCCGCCATCCCGGTGTGCTCGCCCTTGAGCCACGTGTCGAACCACTCGAGCTCGAGGGGATCCACGTCGACACTCGATCCGTTGATGTGCTCCCACGGGCCGTCGATCAGCTGGTAGCGACCGGTCGTCCGCTGGCCCTGGCGCATCGGCGCCGTGGTGGGACGCCCGTCGTAGGCGTTCTGGAGCGCCGCGTAGTCGAGGGGCTCCCCGTTCTGGAAGATGTCGAACTCGCCCCCGACGAGGTACGCCGGGATGCCGTTCGCCACGACCTTCGCGAGCACGGCCGAGGGGTTGCGCTCCTGCCAGTAGGTGCCGTCGTACGACTGGTCCCCACCGCTCAGCACGTTGGCCTCGCTCGCGGCGTGATAGCTCGCAAGACCGTTGGCGTGGTCCGTCTCGATCGCGGCGAGGTCGCCCAGCAGCTGCGTGTCGTCGGCGGTGTCGACGGCCGGGTTGGCGACGTTCTCGGCCCCCGTGAGGCCGAGATACGCCTCGGAGAACTCGAAGTCGACGAGCCCGCCCATGAAGGCCGTGTCGCGGTAGATGTCGTTGGCGGGGACCATCGGGAAGATGGCCTTGAGCGGGGAACCCTTCCCCACCGCCCCCGCGAGGAGCAGCTGATCGATGCCGAGGTAGGACGGGCCGTAGGTGCCGACCTTGCCCGTCGAGTTGCGGAGGTGGGCGGCCCAGTCGAGGACCTTGATGGCGTCCTGTTGCTGGATGGGATCGAAGAGGCCCCATTTGCCGTTCGAGTCGCCGGTGCCGCGCACGTCCATGACCACCTCGATGTAGCCCCGCTGCACGAGGTAGTCGTCGGCGCCCCCGGTGGCGGCGCCGGCCGACGGCTTCTGCGCCGAGCCCGGTGAGCTCGACCCCCCTTGCCCCTTGCCGTACGGGGTCATCGTCAAAAGGACGGGAAACCGCCCCATGGCCGGGGCGCCCGAAGCCGTCGTGGGATAGATCTCGTTGACCCGAATCGTGGTGCCTCGAGCGCCTCGAATGGCGATGTCGTCCTTCGAGGCGGTCCCGTAGACGGCCCTCTCGGGCTTCCACCTGCTGCCCGGAGCCGCGCTGGCCGCGATGACGCCGCGCGGGAGTTCTGGGTCGAGCCCGGTCATGCTGGACGGGGCGGATTCGACCGCCGGTGCCCCCGGCGGCGGGGACGGGCTCGTCGCACCGGGCTGCGAGCCCGCGGCGAGCGGTGGCGCGACGAGGGACGCCACGAGAAGGGACACAGCGGATCCCGCCACGCCGATCAGCGCCCGGCCGTGGCGGCTGCGGTTCTCTCTTGGGAAGGCCATCGGACGGGAAACGCCGAAGACGCCCGAACCTTGCAGGAAACGGGCTGAACGCCGCGGGCACCGGAGCAGCGAGCTCACCGCCCTGGCGGCCGCTTGGCGGCGTTGGACGTGGCCGCAGAGCGACCTCGCCGGGCTCGGCTAGCCTGGCTGAAGCGCGCAGCGTCGGCGTCCTGCCCGGATCCGCCGGCCTCGACGACCCGCTCACGGGCGGGAATCCTGTCGTATCGATCCGCCCGGGCTTCAAAGAGACGAGGGCGAATGCCCAGCAAGCGTGGCCAGTTGCCCGACGAGGACCTGGTCCGCTTGTACCTCAGTGACATCGGGCGCCACCCGCTGCTCACCAAGGACGACGAGGCCAGGTTGGCTCAGGCCGCCGAGGCCGGACGGGAGGCCCGCGCCGAGTTGAGCCAGAACGGCGCCTGCAGCCCCGCTCGCCTCCGTCAGCTCCGCCGCGCCGTACGGGCGGGGGACGCCGCGGTGGAGACCTTCGTCAACGGCAACCTCCGACTCGTGGTGTCGATCGCGAAGAGGTACCAGGGCTCCGACCTCCCCCTCCTCGACCTGGTCCAGGAGGGCAACCTCGGCCTCATCCACGCCGTCGAGAAGTTCGACTGGCGAAAGGGGTTCAAGTTCTCCACCTACGCCACCTGGTGGATCCGCCAGGCGATCACCCGTGGGATCGCCAACGGCGGTCGCACCATCCGGCTGCCCGTGCACGCCAGCGACCTCCTCAACCAGACCCTCAAGAGCCGCGCCCGCCTCGAAGCCCAGCTCGGCCGGCGACCGAACGTCTCGGAGTTGGCCAGTGACCTCGAAGTCAGCACCGAGAGGGTCGTCACCATCCTCCGCCATGCGGCGGCTCCTGGCTCGCTCTCAGAGCCACTCGGGCACGACACCGACGCCGAGCTCGGCGACGTGCTCGAAGACCGAGGGGCCATGTCCCCGCTCGAGGCCGCCGCAGCCGCCCTGCTGCCCGGTGAAGTGGCGAAGATGCTGGTCAGCCTCGATGAGAGGGAACGGGAGATCATCCGGCTCAGGTTTGGCCTCGACCGCGGCGAACCGCGCACCCTCGAGGAGGTCGGCGTCCGCTTCGGTCTCACCCGCGAGCGGATCCGCCAGATCGAGGCCCGCGCCATGTCGAAGCTGCGCCATCCCACGGCCAGCGGAGACCTCCACGAGCTGCTCATCAGCGAAAGCTGACCGCGCGCCTGCCCGAGGTCGTCCGCACGCGCTCGCTCCCCAGATCCAGCACCGCCTTGAGCAGCGACGACGCCTGTTAGCATGGAGGTGCCGCTGGTTCGTACACAGCGTGGCCCGTTCGAGAGTTCCCCGAGTCGGCCGGATCCGAACGGAGTCAGTCATCCTTCACCGTCAGCACAGAGCCCTCCCGAGTCCGTCTTCCTTCGCCGTGTTCGCCCCGCCAGCACCCGAGGTCATGAGCCGTCCGGCGCAGACCGGCTCGGCGTCGCCGGGGTGTTCCCGATGAGCAGCTCCATCGGCAAGCGCCAGCGCGAGCAGCAGAAGCTGGAACGGGCGGCGCTCAAGGCACAACGAAGAGCCGTTCGACAGGCCGCCGGCGCCGAGGACGGGCCGCCAGCCGGGCACTCGGGGCGAAGCCAGCCGGAGCTGATCGACGACCTGCGCATCCTCCAGCAGCGTTTCGGGGACGGCGAGATCTCGGCGGAGGACTTCGCGGAGTACCGGGACCAGATCCAGGCCCAGCTCGAGCGGCTCTCGTCGTGACCCTCTCTCCGGCAGCGCTCCCGGCGGGTGGGACCTCCTCCCTCACTGACGGTGCGGCCTCCGCGACGGCCTTGTATCCGGGGGTGCCGACGTGATCCAGCTCACCCCGTAGCGATCGCCAGACAATCACAACAAGAAGAGAACAAGAAGAAGAGGAACCAAGAGAGACATGGCAACTGGAACGGTGAAGTTCTTCAACAACGAAAAGGGCTTCGGCTTCATCACCCCCACCGACGGAGACAAGGACGTCTTCGTCCACTACTCCAACGTCGCAGGAGACGGGTACAAGAGCCTCGAGGAGGGCCAGCAGGTCGAGTTCGACGTGGCCCAGGGACGCAAGGGGCCAGAGGCCCAGAACGTGCGAGTGCTCTAGGCCGCACAGCGGTCCTTGATGCGGGCCGAGGGCCCGTGGCAGCTCGATGGTAGTCTGATGGTATGAGGACTACCATTGATAAGGCAGGTCGCCTGGTCATTCCCAAATCCCTGCGGGATCGGGTCGGCCTTCGACCCGGCACCGTCGAGATCGAGATCGATGGCGCGGCGCTGCGCATCGCGCCGGTCAGCGGTGACGGCCTCGAGCATCGCGACGGTTGGCTCGTCATCCCCGCAGCCGGCGAGGTCGTCACGGCCGACGAGGTTCGCTCCCTGCGCGATGCCGACCAGCGGTAGGCACCTCGGCGCGCTCGTCGACACCAGCGTGGCCGTCGCGCTGCTCGTGCAGGACCACGAGTTGCATGACGCCGCCGTCGGCTCCATCGGAGACCGCCGCGTCGGCCTGTCCGGCCACACGATGTTCGAGACCTACTCCGTGCTCACGCGCCTGCCGCCTCCACACAGGCGTCCGGCGGATGTGGTCGCCCGTCTGATCGAGGACAACTTCCCCGTCAACCGGTGGCTGTCGCCCGAAGCGGCCGCTGCGCTCTTGAGCACGCTGGCGCGTCGCGAGATCAGCGGTGGTTCCGCCTACGACGCCCTCGTCGCCGCGACGGCGCTCGAGAGCGGGCTGCCCCTCCTCACCTGTGACCGCCGAGCTCTTCCCGTCTATCGGGCGCTCGAGGTCCGCTGTGAGGTCATCGGCCACTGAGCAGTCTGCGGCCTTTGACGGACACCCACCGCGGATATGGTGGTGCGCGCCGTCAGCGCACGGAGGGCTCATGGCCGAAGACTGGGCGGAGGGCTTCGTGACCGAAGACTGGTTCGTCGCCGCCGTCCGGAGGGTGTCCGAGTGTGGTCAGGTCGCGTGCGAGTCGGTAGAAGCCGCGGTGCGAGCCCTCGAGGCGGGGCGGGAGGCCCACCTGGCCGGCCGCCCTATCAGTGAGGTCGTCGACGGTCTGATCAGCCAGGGTGGCCGGGATGTCCGACTGGGTGCGGCAGAGGCATTTCGCCAGTTCGAGAGAGCGGTCCAGTCGATGCGGGTTGCGGTGATCCGAGCCATGATCGATGAGGAGGGGCTATCGATCGGCGAGGCGTCTGCCCGGCTGAGCATCTCGCGACAGGCGGGTGCCCGCCTGTATCGCTCGGAAGAGGACCCTCCGGCGAGTGGCCCTCCGAACATGTGACAAAAGACCCTATAGGCACCCCCTAGGTGCGTCCCGACCATGCTGACGTGTCCTTCGCGCTTCTCGCACTCTGCGCTCCTTCAACCGAAGAGTCGACCCAGTCGTTCGGCCCCGTCGACGCGCCCACTCAGCTGATCCTGGATTCGGTGCCCCATGTGGTATGGACGGCATCGATCGATGGGGCAACGACGTGGCTGAACCGTCACGGCATGGCCTATGCGGGTTGCGGGCCGCGTCTGAGCCGCGACGGCGGTTGGCTGACCCGAGTGCACCCCGAGGATCGGGAGCTGGCTCGGGCGGCATGGGCCGAAGCGGTCGCGAAAGGGACCGACTACGCGGTTGAGTACCGGTTCCAGCGATACGACGGGGTGTACCGCTGGCATTCATTGCGGGCCGGGGCGGTGCGCGGCGCTGACGGAGCGATCGCCTTTTGGATCGGCACGGCGACCGACATCGACGATCAAAGGAACCTGGAGGTGTCCCTGCGCAGGTCGGAAAAGGAGGCGGTGCAGGCACTCGCCCTCCTCGAGAGCATCGGCGACGCCGCTCCGGTCGGCTTCAAGCTTGTCGACCCCGATCTGCGCATCGCGGCGATCAACAAGCGGCTTGCCGAAGTCGACGGCCGCAGTGTCTCCGACCTCGTCGGACGCACCGTCGCCGAGGCCTACCCTGACCTGTGGCCCGAGCTCGAGGATGTATACGGCCGGGCACTTGCCGGCGAGGACGTGAGCGACATCGTGGTGAGCCGCTCGAGCGTGCACAGGCCGAATCGGATCTCGCACTTCTTGGCCAGCTACTACCCGGTGCGGGTGGAGGGCGAGATCATCGGCGTCGGCAACGTCGTGCTGGACATAACCGAGCGCAAGGAGGCGGAGGCCTTCCGCGAGGTCGTCATGGACAACATGGCCGAAGGCCTCTACACCTTGGACGCCGACGGCCTGGTCACCTATGTCAACCCGGCGGCCTGCCGCATGCTGGGATGGAGCGAGCAGGAGCTGCATGGCAGGTCGATGCACGAGACCGTCCACTTCCAGGACGAGGACCACAATCCCGTGCCGGCCGCGAAGTGCCCACTGACGGAGGTCCGCACGCTGGGCCGACCCGTGCGCGGCTACGACGAGACGTTCACCCGCAAGGACGGAACGACGTTCCCGGTGGCGTTCTCCTCCGCCCCCCTGCAGGGCGACGCGACCATCAACGGCGTCGTCGTGGTCTTCAGGGACGTCACCGACGAGAAGAAGGAGCAGGCCGCGCTTCGGCGCGAATTGGATGCTCTCACCTGGGTCGGCCGAATCCGTGATGCCCTCGACGAGGACCGCCTGGTCCTGTACTCACAGCCCATCGTTCCGCTCGGCGGCGGTCACCCCGCAGAAGAGGTGCTCCTGCGGATGGTGGGCCGCGACGGCGAGCTCATCCCTCCAGGAGCGTTCTTGCCCACCGCCGAGAAGTACGGGCTCATAGCCGAGATCGATCGCTGGGTCGTCAGCCGGACCGTCGAGCTGGCCGCTCAGGGGCGGACCGTCGAGTGCAACCTCTCGGTCGCCTCTCTGGAGTCGCCGGGGATGCTGTCGTTCATCGAGGAGGAGCTCGCGAGGACCGGAGCTGATCCAGCGGATCTCGTGTTCGAGATCACCGAGACGGCCCTCATGACCGACCGCAGGGCAGGTGCAGAGTTCGCCCGAGGTCTCGCGGCTCTGGGATGTGGACTGGCGATCGACGACTTCGGCACCGGATTCGGAAGCTTCGTCTACCTCAAGACCCTCCCGATCACCCATCTCAAGATCGACATCGAGTTCGTCAGAGAGCTGCCGACGAACGAGGCCAATCGCCATGTGGTGGAAGCGATCGTCAGCCTCGCTCGCGCCTTCCACCTTCGCACGGTGGCTGAAGGAATCGAGGACGCCGCCACCCTCGACTGCCTGCGGGCCGCCGGAGTCGACTTCGGCCAGGGGTTCTACCTCGGCCGCCCTTCCCCCATCGGGTGACCCCTCGCAGAACATCGACTGAGCCCGGTCGAATGGGCCCCGTTCGTCGGTGCGACCGGACGGAGCATGCCGAGGAAGGGCTGCAGATCTTCCTACTCGTACAGGCGCAACTGGATCGGCGCCCCTGAGGTCGCGTCTACTGACGCAGCGCGGCTTCGGTCTGCGCGGTGTCCTCAGTGCCCCGGTAGAAGGCGATCTTGCCGTCCCGGAACCTGAAGAAGTGGTGGAGGTTCTGGTCCATCACCTTGCCCGTGGCCCGTGCCGCGGCCCGGCAGTGCACCACCGTGTGCACCTCAGAGTCAGTGGCGGCGAACGCGAACGGGTCGAACTCTTGAACCTCCATGGTCGAGCCGAACGCCTCAAAGAAGGAAGCGACGCCGTCTCCTCCATGACGGACGCCGTACCACGGTGCCCCCGTCGACGAGGTTTCGGTGGCCCAGTCAACGTCGTCGGTCACCGCGTCGAGGACGGTCTGCAGGTCGCCCCGGCCAAATGCTTCGTAGACACGCTGGATGGTCTTGGTGTTCTCATCGGCCCCCATCGGTGTACTCCCTCCTGGTTGGCGCACGACTGGCGGGTGCGGCAAATCGGATGCTGCCCCGGATTCGCCACCGCCCCCGACGCCGGATCACCCTCCACAGTGATCCGCTGTCCTGGCTGGCGACGAAGGGAGGGCGTGACCCTCACGCTCCGGGGCACGCTCGGGGATCGAGATCGCCAGCTGACGGTCAGCTCGAGCGACGTGAACTGGTCCTTCGCCGACATCGGGCAGGGGCGGGAATCTATCCTCGGCTCTGTGAGGACGCCCGACGCGGTCCTGGTCGCCCGGATCCGGGCGGGCGACGAGGAGGCCCTGGCCGAGGCCTACCGCTCGTACTGTGCAGTGGTGTTCGGGACGGCGCGGCGAACCACAGCGAGCCGGGCGATCGCCGAGGATGTCCTTCAGGAGGTCTTCTGCGCTCTGTGGTGTCATCCGGAGCGCTTCGATCCGGAGCGAGGTTCGCTGCGCGCTTATCTGTGTGGGATCGCGCGGCGTCGTGCCATCGACTTCATGCGGAGCGACGCGCGAAGAGTGCTGCGAGAGGAGCGAAGCGAGACATCGGGTGGAGCTCTGCCGGGACCGGACTGCGAGGTGGCTCATTTCGAGACGGCGGGAGCGGTTCGCCACGCACTCGAGCGGCTCCCGGAAGACCAGCGCCGCGTCGTCGAGCTCGCCTTCTGGGGTGGTCGGACCCACTTCGAGATCGCAGACGAGCTCGGCCTCCCTGCCGGCACGGTCAAGTCTCGCCTTCGCCTGGCACGGGCCAAGCTGGTCGACTTGCTGGGCGAGCTGGTCATGGAGCCCGCATGAGCTCGCCCGCACGCGACCCCGAGGAACTGTTCGCCGAGCTCCGTTACGCGCTGGACGAGGGCTATGCGGAGCTCCCGCCTGAGCACCTGCTCGATCGAATCCTCAACGTCGCGTACGAGTCGCGCGAGCCGGGCCGACCGGTCGACAGGCCAGCACCGATCAGCGGTGCGGACGTCTTTGCGCGCAGCATCGCCAGCCTGAATGCGACGCTCGAGGACCTGACCGAGGCCGACTGGAAGTGCCGCGCACTGCGAGGCCTCGACGTCCAGGGTCTGCTGGGACACCTCATCGGTGTCGAGGAGACCTTCATCAAGGTGGTCTCGGGAGATCCGAGCACTGACTCGGACGATCACATCGGCTCCACCCAACCGTACGCATTGGCCCAGGCGGGCAAGACGCCCACTCAATCCCTTCGAGAGTGGCAGCTCGTCACCGCTCGTTCCGTGGAGGTGGTCTCGACGGAACCGCCGGAACGGGAGGTGGCCTTCTACGGCGTGGCGCTCCCCTTGGCTCAGCTGCTCGTCATCCGAGCCTTTGAGATGTGGGTCCACGAGGAGGACGTCCGGCGTGCCACAGACAGAAGCCTGAACCCACCCGATGCCGAGCCGCTGTCACGCATGGCGGAACTGGCGGTCGCCCTGCTGCCCGCCGGCATCGCACGAGCTGGCCTGTCTCTCGGAGGACAGGCGGTACGTCTCGTGCTCACAGGTCCCGCCGGCGGGAGCTGGACGGTGGCGATGGACGGCCGCTCGGCCCCCTCGGGTGCTGAGAGCGCCATCGTTGTCGTCGACACCGCCGCCTTCTGCCGGGTCGTCGGAAACCGGCTAGCGCAGTGCGACACCGGCGCCTGGATCGACGGCGACCAGCAACTCGCAGCCGACCTGTTCACGGGTGCCGCCGAGCTCGCCTTGGACTAGGCACTGTCACAGATCCCGTCGGTGATCCAACGTGGCTTCCGGCGGCGAATCACGACTGACCCAGCGGCCGACGAAATGGAGACGATCCATGGGCATCGCGGCGTACTTCCATCCCAAGAACATGACGATCGAGCAGTTCAACGAGATCCATCGTCGGCTGGAGGAGACGGGGAACGAACCGAATCCCCACCGCCTCCACCATTCCTGCTTTGGTGAAGATGGTGACCTGATGGTCTATGACATCTGGGAGAGCGCCGAGAGCTTTCAAGCCTTCGGTGAGGTGCTCATGCCCATCCTCACCGAGCTGGGGATCGATCCGGGGGAGCCCGCTGTCATGCCGATCCACAAGCTCGAGCAGATCGCCATATCCGAGTAGCTGATCGCTGAGGCAGAGACCTCGAGGGAGGAAGAAGCAAATGGGAGCAAGCGAGAGCGGCGTGGGTGCCTTCTACGAGAACCTCGCCGCCGCCTGGAGTGCCAACGACGGTGCTGCGTTCGCGGCCTTCTTCACCGAGGACGGCTCGCTGATCAATCCGTTGGGTGAGCGAGCCGACGGGCGCGATTCACTTGGCGCAATGTACAGCGAGTACTTCGGCGGAATGCTGAAGGGCACGACGACGACGATCAACGCCACCCACCTGAGAGAGATCGATCCCGATCACGTGTTCTCGGACGCGGACCAGACGATCTATTCGGCGAGCGGCGAAGTCGTGCTTGCTCTTCATGTCGCCAACCTTCTGCGAAGAGACGGCGACGGCTGGCGACTGGTCGACAGCCGTCCCTACGCGTTCCCGCCGCCGCCTGAGTCTGACGGGTGAACCCCGACGGACCGAAGGCCATGTACTCGCGCTGGCTGAACGAGGTGTGGGGGGAGGGACACCTCGAAGTGAACGCAGAGCTCATGGCCGACGACATCGTCGATCAGAACCCCTACGAGGGACAGCCAAAGGGTCGCGCCGGGCAGGATTGGGCGGTACGGATGGTTCGCAAAGCCTTCCCCGACCTGAAGTTCGATCTGGACCTGGTCGTCTCCGATGGGGAGCACGTGGCCGGCCGCTGGACGATGACAGGTACCAACACGGGGGTGCTCGACCTCTTCAACCTGCCGCCGACGGGTCGACCGGTGGTCATGACCGGACAAGAGATCTTCCGGGTCGCGGACGGTCGATTCGTCGAGGTCTGGCACCAAGAGGACCTGCCGGGCATGCTCGACCAACTGGGACTGAGGCCGCCAAGAGCCATGATCCGCCTGGCGGCTCGCCGCAGCGCTCGCAGGTACCGCAGGCAACCACGCATCCGGGCCTGAACCACCCGCGTCGGAGCCGCTCGCGCGGCTTTCGCAAGGTCGCTTCCTGCATCGTCAACGACGCCATGTGCTCCACGGGGCCGAGGTGTCGGCCGGCGGCTCCTTTCGGGAACCCGGTGCCGCCTCCGACGGCGCAGACAGGGCGCTGGGGAAGCTCCCGAAGGCTGCCACAATCGTGGAGTGCGGGCGTTTCTCTGGGTGTCGGCGATCGTGCTGGCGGTCATCGGAATCGGCGTTGGCGTAGAGGCCGGGACGTCTCCCTCCTCCCTCTCCTCGTGCCTGGCGGACATGCGCACCCGTGGAGAGCCCGTCGCCATGCCGATCCCCACCCGAGTGACAAAGAGAGTCCAGCTCCCTGGCAACTACGCGCTCGCTCCCCCTCCGGCGTCGTATCGGCCCGGCTCTTCTCCCCGCACGATCTGGAAGCAAGAGGAGGGGCCGAAAGAGCCGACGGCGAGCTACCAGTTGTTGCTCGGCCGCTTCGTCCTCTCGAGCAACCTGCCGCTCGCCTCCCTGAACGGCACGCTCGTCTGGGTGGTGAGAGGAGAGCACCTCGCCGGCGTCTTCACCGGACCGCTGCCGCACGGGATGCATCTCCGTATGGTCTGCGGGTTCGGCGAGTACTTCGACGTCTACAACGCCACGACGGGGAGGGCCATCCTGGGGTACGGCAGCTGATCACGAGATGGGCGCCCCCGCCGAGAGTCGTTGTTCATCGTGTCGAGAAGGGACGCCGATGTCAGCAATCCGAATCTTGAGGCCGAAGAAGCAACGGTCGGTGTCACCCGCGACCGTGCTTCCGACCGCGTTGCTCTTTCACCTCTTCAGGCCTCACTCGAACTACACGGTGGTTCTCGACGACCACTCCGTCGGCAAGATCGGCTACGAGCAGGTGAAGGACTTCCAGGTGGAACCCGGGGAACACCGCCTCTATGTGCGATTCGTCGGCCTGCGCCGGTCCGACCAGCTGCGCGTGTCCCTCAAAGACGGTGAGGAACGGCTCTTCCTCTGCGGCACGAGCGGGATGGGGTGGCCCACCCTGCGAGAGGCGACGCCTCAGGAAGCCGCTCAGGTCCCGAGGACGGCCACCAGCGAGCCGGCGACGCCAGACCCTCCCGTTCCGCCGAATGAGCGCCAGAGTCAGGCGGCGATCGCCTCCAGGACCTCGTCGAACGCCGCAAGGCTGTGGCCGCTCACGAAGGCGTCGACGTAGGGCAGGGCGGCGGCCATCCCGCCCGCGAGCGGCTCATAGCCTCTCGCCGCCTTGCGCGGGTTGACCCAGACGATCCGATACGCGAGGCGGCGAAGGCGTTGGATCTCTTGCGCGGTCAGGGCAGGGTTCCCGGTGTCCCAGCCGTCGGAGAGGATGACGATCACGGCGCCGCGGGCCACACCGCGGCGGCCGTACCGGTCGTTGAACGCCTTCAGGGCCTCTCCGATGCGCGTCCCGCCCGACCAGTCGGGTGCTCGGCGACCGGCCCGAGCCATTGCGATGTCGGGAGTGACGCCCCGCATCGTCCGCGTCAGGCGGGTGAGGCGGGTGGCGAAGACGAACGCCTCCGCCCGCTGCAATGCGACCGCCGACCAAAGGAGCTGGAGGTAGGCGCGGGCGTACGATTCCATCGAGCCGGAGATGTCACAGATCACGACCAGGCGCCGGGGGCGGACCCGGCGTCGGTGGCGAACGGCCCGAAACGGCTCTCCACCGTTCCGACGGGCACGCCGCAGTGTCGCCCTCACGTCCCAGTCTGCGCCGGCCGGATGGCGCACCTTCCGGCGGCTCGGGCGAAGTGGGGTGCGGATCGAGACCGCCCGTAGCAGGGTCAGCTCCGAGGCCGTCAGGCGGGAGAAGTCCTCGTGGCGGAGGCGTTCCTCCGAGCTCATCATCCCGAACGGCACCATGTGCTCCGACTCCGACTCCGAGCCAGCCGAGCCGAGCCGAGCCGGCCCGGGCGCCGCCGAGCCGGGACGGGGAGCAAAGGACTGTGCGGGTGATCGAGACCCCCGCCGGGAGGAAGGAGGCGGGGCGGCCGCGTCGCCGCGGAACTCGGCAGGGTCGACGATGCCCTCGAAGACCGAGGCGAAGACGGCGTCGAAGACCGGGATCTGCCCGTGGTCAGCGACGAGGGTGACTCGTGCCAGCCAGTAGAGCTCCTCGGTCACAGCAGGGGGGGCCAAGGCGATCGCGCCGGCGAAGCGGCCGGCGCGCTCCGGAGTCACCGGCAAGCCGGCGGCGTGCAAGAGGGTCGAGAAGCGCGCCGCGACGTCCGCAAGATCAGGCATCAGGCGCCGGTTGCCACCCACTCGGCGCCGCGCTCCAGCGCGAGGTCGAGGTCGTCGCGATACTTGAGCACCGAACCGATCGTGCTCTCGACGGTCGCTGCGTCCAACCGCGGAAGGCCGAGCAGATCGAGGGCGAGCACCCAGTTGATCGCCTCGGCGACGCCAGGAGCCTTCTGCACGTCGAGACTCCGCAACCGGACGATGGCGCTCGCGATCGAGGATGCCAGCTGCTCGGTGGTGGCGGGGACGCGGCGGCGGATGATGGCGGTCGTCCGGGCGACGTCCGGGTAGTCGATCCAGTGGTAGATGCAACGGCGCTTCAACGCGTCGTGCAGGTCCCGGGTTCGGTTCGATGTGAGGATGGCGACGGGAGGAACGACGGCGTGAACGGTCCCGAGCTCGGGGATGGTCACCGCCGACTCTCCGAGCAGCTCGAAGAGGAACGCTTCGAACTCGTCGTCGGCCCGGTCGATCTCGTCGATCAGCAACACCGCCGGCCGGGGCCCGGCGTGCTCGACCGCCTGCAGGAGCGGCCGCGCCAGCAGATAGTCGCGACGGAACAGATCGTGCTCGGCGAGATGGCCACCCGCGGCCTCCGACAGCTTGATGGCGAGCAGCTGGCGTGGGAAGTTCCACTCGTAGAGCGCCTCGGCGGCGTCGATGCCCTCGTAGCACTGCAGGCGGATGAGCGGGGTGTCGAGCACCGACGCCAAAGCCTTGGCCGCCTCGGTCTTCCCGACACCGGCCTCGCCCTCCAACAAGAGCGGTTGTGGGAGCCGGGCAGCGCAGAACAACGCCGTAGAGAGCCCGTCGTCGGCCAGGTAGCCCACTTCGTCGAGCGCCGCCTTGACGCCGCCGGGAGACGGGAGCAGGTCGGCGACGGTGCTCAAGACGCCTGGTACGCCTTCATGCAGCCGGCACCGCAGAAGTAGACGTCCCCGAGGTGCAACGCGTCGTCGGTGACCGTGACCGACATCCCACAGATCGGGTCGATCGCGGTGCAGACATCGACGACGAGCGGGTGGCCCCGCCGAGCCCGTCGCGGCAGGCCCTTCACGATCTCGGCCAGGATGGAGAGAGCCACCTCTTCTGCGGTCGCCGCCCCGATGTCGAGGCCGGCCGGAGTTCGCACGTGCGCCCGGAGGTCGTCAGCGACCGGCAGCGCGGCGACGACGGCGTCGCCGCGCGTGCGGCTGGCGACCAGACCGACATAGGGCACCCCCGCCTCGAGGGCCGCGACCAACGGCTTCTCCTCGTCCTTGCCGTGGGACGCAACGACGACGGCCGCGCAATCAGGCGAGACATCACCAGTCCAAGGCACCATGTCGTAGCCGAGCGGCGTCCCGAGAGCGGTCAGCGCAACGGCGATCGGGGAGTCGCCTGCCACTTGCACGAGCGGCCCCGGCAGCGACGGCTCGAGGAAGATCTCGAGAGTCCCGCCGGAAAGGCAGGGGTTGTGCACGACGAGCTTGCCTTCCTGAGGGGGCTCCTCGGTCGGCGTGATCCGGAGCAGGACCGGCTCTCCGTCGCCGAGCGTGGAGAGGCTCTCACGCACGACGGTCGCCTCGGCGCACTCACCCCCGACGAAGCCCTCGATCGAGCCGTCGGCCAGCACGATCGCTTCGTCGCCAGGTTTGGCGGATGTTGGCCGTTCGGCCAGCACCACCCGCGCGTGCACGAATGGTTGTCGAGACGTCCGCAGCGACGCGGCCCGGTCCGAGAAGTCTTGACGGATCACTCGATCGCCAGGTCCGTGCGGATCGGCCGACCCTGCAGCGCGGCCCAGGTGACCGCAGGCGTGAACGGCATGTCGGCCTGCCGGATCTGGAGGGCGTCGAGGATCGCGTTGACGATCGCTGCCGGACTGCCGACGGTCGCCGACTCCCCGACCCCCTTGACCCCGATCGGGTGGTGGGGCGAGGGAGTCACCGTCTCGCCGAGCTCCCACGACGGGCACTCGACCGATGTGGGGAGGAGGTAGTCCATGAACGAGCCGCCGAGGTTGTTGCCATCCTGGTCGAAGGCGATCACCTCCATCAGCGCCATTCCCACCCCGTCAGCCAGCCCGCCGTGGATCTGGCCCTCGACGATCATCGGGTTGATGCGGGGGCCGCAGTCGTCGACGGCGATGAAGCGTCGCACCTTCACCTGGCCGGTCTGTGGGTCGACATCGACGACCGCGATGTACGCCCCGAACGGATAGGTGAGGTTGGGAGGGTTGTACACCACCGACGCGTCGAGGTGGCCCTCCACTCCTTCGGGCAGCTCGAGGTCGCTGTGCGCGGCCATGGCGATCTCGGCGATCGTCTTGCCCTGCGACGGGTCGCCCTTGACGAACCAGCGCCCGTGCTCCCACTCGAGGTCGTCGGGAGAGCATTCGAGGGCGGTGGCGGCGACGATGCGCGCCTTCTCCTTCACCCGCTGGGCGGCCACGGCTGCGGCCGCGCCGGAGACCGGCGTCGAGCGGGATCCGTAGGTGCCGAGCCCGAACGGCGTGTTGTCGGTGTCGCCGTGGATCACCTCGATGTCCTCGGGCGGCAGTCCGAGGACGTGGGAGACGATCTGGGCGAAGGTGGTCTCGTGGCCCTGGCCCTGGGTCTGGACCGAGAGGCGGAGCTGTGCCTTGCCGGTCGGGTGGACGCGCAGGTCGCAGCCGTCTGCCATCCCGAGGCCGAGGATGTCCATGTGCTTGCGAGGCCCGGCCCCGACGCCCTCGGTGAAGAACGCGATCCCGATACCCATCAACGGCGCCGACGGATCCGCGTCGGGAGAGGCAGCGGCTGCGCGGCGGGCGGCCTGCTCCCGGCGAAGCTCGTCGTAGCCGGCGATCCGCATCGCTTCCTCGAGCGCGGCCGGGTAGTTCCCTGAGTCGTACTCCCAGCCGGTCGGTGTCGTGTACGGGAACTGCTCGGGCTTGAGCAGGTTTCGCATGCGCAGCTCGGCCGGATCCATCTTCAGCTCGAAGGCGAGGCAGTCGACCATCCGCTCGACGAAGTAGACGGCCTCGGTGATGCGGAACGAGCAGGCGTAGGCGACGCCGCCGAGCGCCTTGTTGGTGTAGACGGCGGTGACCTTGCAATGCGCGGCCGGGTAGTCATAGGAGCCGGTGAAGATGTGGAAGAAGCCGGCCGGGAACTTGGTCGGCTGCGCCACGCCGTTCGACTGCCCGTGGTCGGCGAGGACATCGACCTTGAGGGCGAGGATCTTGCCGTCGTGAGTGGCGGCGATCTCACCGTGCATGTGGTAGTCGCGGGCGAACGACGTCGACATGAGGTTCTCGGAGCGATCCTCCATCCACTTCACAGGCTTCTTGGTCACGATCGAGCCGACGATCGAGAGGACATAGCCCGGGTAGATGCCGACCTTGTTGCCGAAACCTCCGCCGATGTCGGGCGAGATGATCTGGATCTTGTGCTCGGGCAGTCCGGCGACGAGGGCGTAGACGGTTCGGTGGGCGTGCGGCGCCTGGGTCGTCGTCCAGACCGTGAGCTTGCCCGTCACCGGGTCCATGTGGGCGACCGACCCGCACGTCTCCATCGGGGCCGGGTGGACCCGCGGGTAGATGATGTCCTCTTTGACGATCACGTCCGCCTTGGCGAAGGCCGCCTCGACGGCGGCGGCGTCGCCGGCTTCCCAGTCGTAGATGTGGTTGTCCGTGCGTCCCTCGAGGTCGTCGCGGATGACGGGGGCGTCAGGATCGAGCGCCCGTCTGGCGTCGACCAGGGCCGGCAGCACGTCGTACTCGACATCGATCAGCTCGAGGGCGTCTCGGGCCGAGTACTCGTCCTCGGCGATCACGAAAGCGACCTCTTGACCCTGGAAGCGGACCTTGTCCGTCGCCAGCACGGCGGTCACGTCGCCGGAGAGGGTCGGCATCCAGGCGAGCCCGAGGGTCGACAGGACGGCACCGGTGATCACGGCCTTCACCTTCGGGTGCGCCTCGGCCGCCGAGGTGTCGATCGAGACGATCCGAGCGTGCGCGTGAGGGCTGCGCAGGATGGCGCCGTGCAGCATGCCGGGCAGCCGCACGTCGTCGACGTAGTGGCCCTGGCCGCGCAGGAAGCGGGCATCCTCCTTTCGCAGCATCCGGCCGAAGCCGAGGGGGTTCCCGGCGGCGGACGTCTGGGTGTCGGGCGGGGGGGTTTCGGTGGCGGTCATGCGTTCGCCTCCTCGGGCTGGGGCGCTGCGGCCTCGTGCCGGGCGGCCCAGCGGATCGCCCGAACGATGTTCTCGTAACCGGTGCAGCGGCAGATGTTGCCGGTGATCGCCTCTCGGATCGTCGTCTCGTCCGGGTCGGGGTTGGCGTCGAGCAGGGCTCGGGCCGTCATCATCATCCCCGGCGTGCAGAAGCCGCACTGCAGGCCGTGCTCCTCCATGAACCCCTGCTGGACAGGATCGAGACCGTCCGGTCCCTCGAGTCCCTCGACGGTGCGCACCTCGTGGCCGTCGGCCATCGCGGCGAGCGTGGTGCAGCTCTTGACCGGGACGCCGTCCAGCCACACCGTGCAGGCGCCGCAGTTGGAGGTGTCGCAGCCCCAGTGCGTGCCGGTCAGACCGAGCGTGTCCCGCAGGTAGTGGACGAGCAGGAGCCTCGGCTCGACGTCGGCCGTCGTGTCGCTGCCGTTGACCTTGACTGAGACTCTCATCAGGCGGCCTCCCCCCTTGCTCCGGCGACCGATCGGGCGAGCGCTCGGGCGACGAGCACTCCGACCAGGTGCCGCTTGTAATCGACAGGTCCCCGCTGGTCAGCGGAGGGGTTGCAGGCGGCCGCGCACGCGGCGGCGGCCCGCTGGATCACCTCGGCAGACGGCTGCTGCCCGATCAGCTGCTCCTCAGCCTCGGGACAGGTGAACTGCTCTGCGCCGACCGCGGTCATGCCGATGCCGGCGTCTGCGATCGCCCCGTCTGCCCCGATCTGGACAAAGCTGCACGCCGCCGCGATCGACCAGTCTCCCGAACGGCGCTCGACCTTCTCATAGGCGGATCCGGTGTTCGTGCGGATCGGCACCCGCACCTCGACCAGGATCTCCCCGTCGCCAACGGCGGTCTCGTAGGGCCCGACGTGGAACTGTCGCATGTCGACCGTGCGGGAACCCTGCGCTCCGCGGATGACTGCGGTGCCCTTGAGGGCCGCGAACACTGCGCTGAGATCCTCGGACGGGTCGGCCTGGCAGAGCGAGCCTCCCACGGTCCCTCGGTTGCGGACGATCGGATCGGCGATCACCCGCTCCGCTTCGCCGAAGATGCGGTAGTGCTCGGCAAGGATGGCCGAACCGAGCACGCTCGCGTGGCGGCTCATCGCCCCGATGGCGATCTCACCGCCCTCCACCCTGATGTAGTCGAGGTCGCTCAGGCCGTTGATGTCGATGAGGGTCTCTGGCCGAGCCAGGCGAAGCTTCATCATCGGCAGCAGGCTGTGGCCGCCGGCGATCAGCCTGGCTTCCGGGCCGTGGCGCGTCAGCAGCGCGATCGCTTCGTCGACGCTGCCCGCCCGTTCGTAGGCGAACGGTGCAGGTGTCTGCATGTGCCCCCCTTCCCCCTCGGTCGGTCTCGGCGAGCAATGCTGCTCCAGCGACGGCCGGCGGTCAACGGAGCGATAAGCATTCGCTTATCGGGCGTGCTAGACGTGGCAGACGGTGACGATCACCCAGCTAGAGGCGTTCGTTCTCGTGGCCCGGCTCGGCTCGGTGACGGCCGCGGCGCGCGTGCTCGGGGTGAGCGAGCCGGCTGTCTCCGCCGCGCTGACGGCCTTGCGCCAGCAGATGGGGGACCAGCTCATCCAAAAGGGCGACTCAGGGATGGTGCTGACGGTGGCCGGGCAGCGTTTTGTGCCGATCGCCTCCCAGATGGTGGGCCTGGCCGCGGAGGGGCACGCCGCGGTCGAGCAGGCCCACGGCGCTCCCGCCCGGTTGCGCGTGGCTGCGACGTCGACGGTGGCAGAGTTCGTGGTGCCCCCGCTCTCGGCTGCGTTCCGTGCTCGCAACGGATCGATCGAGACCTCCGTCGGAGTCGCCGAGTCGGCCGAGATGCCGTCGTTGTTGCAGGACAGGCTGGCCGACGTGTGCCTCGGGCCGTATCTCGGTGGCGAGTCTGCGATCGGGCTCACGTCGGAACCGATGATGCGCTACGGCCTGATCGTCGTCGCCTCTCCGGCGCACCGGCTGGCTGGCCGCGCCGGGGTGCGGTGGCAGGAGCTGGCGGGGGAGGACTGGCTCGTCGACCCTTCCGGGATGGACCCCTCGTCGGAGATCGGCCAGTTGCTGGCCCATCTGCACGTGCCTACAGAACGCGTCCAGGTATTCCCGAACCAGGCGGCGGCGTGGGCTGCCGCCTCCCAAGGTGCTGGGGTGGCGCCGGCGATCGCCCACCTGTCGTTGCTGCACATCGAACGAGGAGCCCTCTGCCGGCTCGACGTCGTCTCGACGCCGGTCCAGCTGCTCTGGTACGCGAGCGTGCTCGAGCCTGCGCGGCGGTCGCCGCCGGTGGCGGCGTTGATGAGGTTCCTCACCACCCCCGAGGCGATGCAGGCGATGCACCGCAGCGACGGTGCAGTACCGGCGAGCCGCTTCCGACCGCCCGTCTACGTCACCCTGTGGAGCTAAATGGCCGTCATCGTCCCTTGGGCTCGGGACGAATCGCCTGGCCCTGAGAGAGCATGTCGACGAGCCGCTCGATTCGCCGCGCCCGGGTATCGGGGCGCCGGGCGGTGGTGACCCGGTAGAGGACGGAGTAGCGGTTCGCCTTGTCGAGCCGTGCAAAGGCTCTCGAGGCCTGTGGGTTGGCGGAGAGCGCCCTTGTCAGGTCCTCGGGGACCTCGATGCTGGCGGCACCGCCATAGGCGGCGTCCCAGGTCCCATCGGCCTTGGCCCGCTCGACCGCACGAAGCCCGGCTGGACGCATCCGACCTTCAGCGGTCAGCCGCTCGACGATCGCGATGTTGCGCTTTGACCAGGGCTGCCTGCGCGACGCGGGGTGAATCGTCGCAAGAAGGTGCCGTCATCGCGGCGGGCGAGCTGCCCGTCGACCCAGCCGTGGCAAAGGGCTTCCTCGAGGGCCTCGTCGTACGTGAGCGAGGTCGGGCGCGTGGTGCCCTTCTTTGCGAGAACGAGCCAGACACCCTCTGAGTCCGAAGGGTGCTTTGCAAGCCATCGCCGCCAGGCGGCGACGTTCGAGACGATCAGCTCCGCTGCGTCGAGTGTCATGAGAGAGATGCCAACTGTGTCGTTCCTCGGCCGATCACCCTCAAGTTGACGCTCCACAGCCAGCTCGCTGAGGTTCGATTCCGTCGATCAGGACCATCCATCGAGGACCCGGCGGGTCCTCGATGCTTCACCCGAGAAACGCCCACTTCACCATGAGCGGGAACTCCTCTCGCCAGAACGCGCCGCCGTGGGATCCCACCCGTTCGGTCATGACGACGTCCCCACCGGCATCGCGCAGTGCCGCCGCCCACCGGATGGCGTTCTCGCGGAAGAACGGCTCCCGCGTGCCGGCGACGAGGTAGGTACGGGGAAGCACGCTCGGCATCTCGGCAGGCGGTTGGTAGCCCGCCCCCGGCGAGGCGCAGAAGACCGCGCCGTAGACGTCCGCGTGCCGGAGCCCGACGGCGAGCGCCAGCTCACCACTGGCCGAGACGCCGAACACCGCAGTCCGTTCGGCTGGCAACGCCGCCTCGAAATTCGACCTCACCCAACTTGTCACCTCCTCGACGAAGAACGCCTCGTGAGCCGAGAACCGCACGGGGTCGAACACCGGTGAGTACTCGTGGAGCCGGAGCGTCTCATCTACCAACCCGTGCACACCGACGATCATCGTGGACGGCACGTCGGCCGTCTCCAGCGCTGCGCCCCATTGCGAGATCAGCTCACCGTCGCCTGCGAACACGATCGCCTCGGGTGGAGCGGGCGGAACGTACACCGTGACCTGGCGGCCACCGTCGTAGTCGAACCACTCGGTGACGAGCTCCCCGGCTACGGGCACCGCCGCCCTCGTGGGCGTTGCGGCGCCGGCTTCGTGTCTGCGGGGCGCATCTGGCGGGTTCGCCCTTGCCGGCCGAGCCGCCGCCGGCACGTCGGCGGCAGCGGTCGTGGCATCGGGACCCCGACGTGCCGCTTGGGCGTCTCGCCCGGCGCGCCCGCGCCGGGATCGGCGATCGCCGCGGGTTCCGAGCATCTCTGCGGCGACCCGCCCGGCGGCCTGCGAGAGCTTCCGTCGCTCGTTGACCCACCACCTCGCGGAGTCGGCGACTGATGAGCGTCCGGTGGCGAAGGTCCAGCAGGCCAGGACCGCTGGCCGCACTGCCATGGCGGCCGGAAGGTGGTCCAGCTCCGCAGGCTCGAGCGCGACCTTCGAGGAGTACCCGCGGGCGGCGGCCTCCAATGACGGCCGACGGCCGGCGACGGACCACAGCAGGCAGCCGAGTGACACGAGGCGTGTGCCGAGACCGGCGCCGGACCAGTCGACGACGGTCAGGCTCCCGTCGCCGGCTTGGAGGAGGTTGCGGGAAACAAAGTCGGGGTGCACGACTCCGGTCGGCAGGTCGAGTGGCACGCTGACGCAGTCGAGGGCCTCGTGGAGGCGCTCGTAGTCGGCTGCGCCTCCTGGCGGGACCCGGTGGCGGGCGTCGTTCAGGAGCGTCGCCGCCGCGGCCAACTCGTCGGAGACGGTGGCGTCGAACAGCAGATGGTGCCAGGCCCCGCCCGGTCGGTTCGCCGGTGGGCCGTCGGCGGGCAGGGTGTGGATCCGGCCGAGGAGCGTGCCGAGTCGTTCGAAGGACGCCGGACTGCTCGGCGGCTCGCGTCCGAGGGCGAATTCGGTGACGAGAACCGCCTGTCCTTCGTGGAGCGAGACCGGTTCGGGGGCTGCCGGCCGCTCTGCCGGGATCCCTGCCCCAAGCAACCAGGCGAGCAGCTCAGCGTCCTCCCGGACGGCGTCGAGCGAACGGGACGCAGGGAACACCCGCGCGATCCACGTCAAGCCGTCGGACCGTTCCACACGGTGCACGCCAAGGTCGAGTTCCCGCGCGCCGGTCACGGGTACCCCGTAAGTGCCTTCTAGGTGCGCGGCCAGGGTCTCGCCGCCGGAGCGGTGCAGCATGCGCTCGATGAACGAACCGATCCTCCCGGCGGTCAGGGGCGCCCCCGTCGCAGCCGGCGCGAAGACCGGGGCGGCCATGGCGAAGCCGGCAGCCGTGGCGCGCTCGTTCAACTCGATCGGCCGCCACCGACTACCGGCCAGGAGCGAGGCGGCACCCTCGGCGCCCATCGATCCCACGGCTGGCTCGCCCAGTGCCTCGACGCTTGCCTCGAACCGAGCGCGCGCCGCCGGATCGGTGCCCGGGCGGCCAAGCGAGATGGCGAGGCGGGTCCCGGGCGTCGCCAGGGAACGGAGATCCCCCAGCACGTCGCGCAGCGTCTCGGCATGGAGGTACGGGGCGACACCCTCGAGCACGAAGAGCGCCGGCGCGTCAGGCTCGAAGCCCGCCCCGACCAGGGCGGCGGCCACGCCCCCGTCCGACAGGTCGAGTGCCACGAAGGTCACGCCGTCGGTGCTGATGCCAAGGCGTTCCATGCGGGACTGCTTGTCGCGCTGGGTGCGCTGGCGGTCGACCTCCCACCACCGCACCCCTGGTGAGCGGTAGCGCAGGGCTCTGCCGTCGTAGCCGGCCCCGATCACCACGATCTGGGCGACATGACGACCTAGGGCATTGACGACGACGCGGTCGAAGAACCGGGTGCGGGCCTGCAGGTATCGGTCCATCGGGCTGGAACGATCGACGATGACATCGGCCGCCACATCGGCAGCGAGCCGATCGTCGGCCCCCGGATCCCCGCCATCGGCGGCCAGCCGTTCGAAGCCGAGCCGGTAGGCGGCGACCCGCCGAGCGGTCTCCGACGGGCCGACACGATCAGGCATCGACGCCGTCGATCGTGCCGAGACAGGCGAGCGTCCGGCGCGTCGTCTGCAGGGCGGCGTCGCCCACCACGGCGACGAGATTCGCTTCGAGGAGCTCGGCGGTCTGGCGGATGACCTGGGCCGCCGCCATCCCTCGGTCGGTGGGGAGCACGACCAGGCGCCGCCGATCCTCCGGGTCGACCTGCCGGTCGAGATAGCCACGCAGGACCAAGAGGTCGACGAGATGGCCGGCAGCCTGTTTGGACAGCCCCAGGCGCTCGATGATCACCGCGAGCGGCACCCCCGCCACCGAGATGGCGCTCAAGACGTACGGCCCGTTCGCCGGCAGGTCCTCATAACCGGCATCCTCCAGCGCGGAGCGGATCGCTCGTCGGATCGTCGTCCGGGCCGCTCGGAGCAACGCCGCCAGTGGAAGCTCGGGAACCACGTCCTCGGGCACCATCAGAACTATAGCAGGACAGTCTCATTGTAGTACTACTGGGTCGACCGCTCAGCGCCGGCGAACCTGCGTCATGACCGACCCCGCCCCCAAGGCCTCAGCTTGCGATACCACAATCCGCTCCAGACCGGCTGCCGAGCGGAACAGCCCCGAGCGAAGCGAGTTCCATACAGGGCTTGCAGCGTCGAGGCAGCGGTCTGGTAGCCGCGTGACATCGGAATCAACAAGGAGGTCCGTCACACCGTGACCACGACCTTGCCCCCCGGGTGACCATGAGAAAGGTACTGGATGGCCGCGGGAGCCTCGGGCAACGGAAACATCCGGTCGACGACTGGCGTGATCCTTCCTGCCTCGATCAGCGTGGTGAGGTATTCGAGGTCATCGGGACGTGCCTTCATCATCACCGCTCGTAATCGCTGGCCCGAGAACATCGAGCGAACGGGAGCCCGAAGGATCTGGCGGTCGAAGCCGCCGAGGAAGCGACCACCTCCCTCTCCTCCGACGATCGCCAGAATGCCGTGCGGCGTAAGAGCCCGGCGAAGCAACGACAGGGGCCGCCGTCCGGCCGTGTCGAGGATCAGGTCGAATACCGCTCCCCGAGCGTCGACGTCCTCAGTGCTGTAGTCGATGACATCGTCGGCGCCGATGGAGCGGACCAGGTCGATCTTCGTAGTGCTGCACATGCCGGTCACGCGGGCGCCAAAGGCATGGGCCAGTTGGACCGCGAACGAGCCGACACCCCCCGAGGCGCCAATGACCAGCACTTGTTGGCCGGGCTGCACCCGCCCTACGTCACGCAAGCCCTGCAGCGCGGTCATGCCCGAAACGGGCACTGCCGCGGCTTGTGCAAAGTTCAAATTCGTAGGTTTGGCGGCAAGGTCACTCTCCTGCGACGGTGCGTACTCGGCAAACGAGCCGGCCTTCGTCACGCCGTACACCTCGTCGCCCGGACGGAACCGGGTCACGCCGCTGCCCACAGCCTCGACGACACCAGAGAGGTCCCAGCCTCGCACCGGCACCTTGGGGCGACGCACACCCAAACCCATGAGGCGCACGAGGTAGGGACGACCCGTCATGAGGTGCCACACCCCGGGATCGACACCGGCTGCCCGTACCTGCACCAGGACCCCATCGTTGCTGATGACCGGCGCGTCAATGTCCCTCAACCGAAGGGCGTCGACCGATCCGTAGACGTCCTGCGTGATGGCCTTCATCGAGATCCTCCCTCAGGCTGCGGCACTCCCCACTCTCGAACCGATGAAGGCCGCCTACCAGGGCCGAACGACACATCGTCGGGACCTCTGGCCCTACCGGTGGTGGCCCACCGTGCGTGACAGTAAGGAAACACAACGGGCAACCTGGCCCGACAAGGCTGTCCGTGCAGTCGAGGTGCGATGGGCTCTGACAGAACAACAGCGCGGGTTGCAGGGACACTCTTCATAACCGCGACCGTCGCGAGCCTACTCAGCACTGGCTTTCTAAATCCCATCCTGAACAGCTCGGATTACCTTCTCAAGATCTTTGCGAATCAAGACCGGGTTGTGGTGGGAGCGTCGTTCGAGTTGGTCGCGGCTTTTGCAAGCGCGGGCATTGCCATTTCGCTGTACCCGGTCCTGAGAGGACATGGTCAAGGTCTCGCTCTGGGATCGGTCGGTTTTCGGATCATTGAAGGAGTGCTCTACGTCGTCGTCGCGATCGACGCACTCTTGCTCTTGACATTGAGCCAGCAGTTCGCCAGGGCTGGAGCACCACCGTCGTCATATTTTCAAAGCTCGGGCGGCTTGCTGCTTGCACTTCGTGATTGGGCCAGCCTCGCTGGAATTCTCGCCTTCTACGTCGGCGCGCTCATGTACTACAGCGTGTTCTACCAGTCCCAACTCATTCCCAGATGGCTGTCAATCTGGGGTCTTGGTGGAGCCGCATTGGGCCTCGTGGCGGGTGTCTTGGTGCTGTCCCGTGTTACCGGCTACATGTCCACGACGCAGGTGATCTTGAATGTCCCAATAGGCGTACAGGAAATGGTCCTAGCCGTGTGGCTCATCGTCAAGGAATTCAATTCGTCAGCAGGAGGCTCCCGGTCGGTCGAAGCGGTGAGGGTAGAGCCACCTTCAACACTGTCGCCCTGAGATCTCGGGCTCATCGGATCTCAGTAGGGTCGCGAAGGACGAAGGTGCTTCTCGTTTGTTGGCTCACACCTCAAGCTTGAGGCGCCTTCGTCCGCGTCTAGGGGACCGTCGGGCGCGCCAACTCCCCACTGAAATCCGATGCGCCCGTTTGATGCAGGCCCACTCATGGGCCTGAACGCGAAAGAGCCCCGGCCCGGAGCACTGCTCCTGACCAGGGCTTCTCGCTTGGTGGCGGGGGCTGGATTTGAACCAGCGACCTTCGGGTTATGAGCCCGACGAGCTACCTGACTGCTCCACCCCGCGGCGGAGCACTCATTATACCGTCGGTGGCCGGCGCACGCTCAGGCCGGCTCCCGATCCGGGCCCTGGTACGGGCACCCCGTCTCGTGCTGAACGACCCACTCGTGCTCGAGGATGGCGAAGTCGAACTCGTCCGCCCAGCGGCCCTTGAACCACTCGTTCTCGACGAGATGTGCCTCGAGGCGCATGCCGAGCCGGCGGCAGAGCCGGGCTGAGGCCTTGTTCTCGGTGTCCACCCGGGCGACGACCCGGTGCAGCCCGAGCTCGTCGAAGGCGAGATGCAGCAGCTGGTGGACGGCCTCGGTGGCGTAGCCCTGGCCGGACCGCGCAGGAGCGAAGACATAGCCGACCTCTCCCCCACGGTCGGCCGCCGAGTGCCACGTGAGCAGCACGTCGCCGATGAGCTCGCCGGACTCGCACAGCTCCGCGCCGAGGAGGATCGCCTGTCCCTCGGCTTCGAGGTGGCGGCGGGCCCACGGCCCGCGGAGTCGCTGGCGCACCAGCGTCTCGTCCATCGGCTCGAACGGCACCCAGCGGCAGACCTCCGGCAGCGACCTGTAGGCGACGAGGGCCCCGACGTCCGCCTCGGTGAGCGGACGGAGCGCGAGCCGCCTCGCCCGGACGGGGTAGTCGGGACGGAGCTCCATCGGCCGCCATTGTCGCTCAGGGTGCGACCCCGCTCACGAAGCCAGCACGGCCTCTCGCACGGCGGCGAAGATCTCGACGAGCTCCGGCAGCTGGTAGCGGGCCTGTGCTCCCGACGGGTTCGGCAGCACGAAGACCCGAGCCCTTGCCAGAAGCTCCGGCTGCTCGCCGAGCGCCGCCTTCGGCCGTTCGAAGGCGACACGGTAGGCGCCCATGCCGAGAAAGGCGATCGATTCGGGGCGGAGCCTCGTCACCTTGCCCTCGAGCGTGCGGCGGCCGGCTCGCAGCTCCTCCCGGGAGACCTCGACGGCGGTCGCCGTCGCACGCGCCACGAGGTTGGTGATCCCGAGCCCGTGGTCGAGGAGCTGCCGCTCCGCCTCCGGCCGCAACAGCTCCGGCACGAAACCCGCCAGGTGCAGCACTGCCCAGAACCTATTGCCCGGGCGGGCGAAGTGGTGCCCGACCGCACCCGACCAGAGACCCGGGTTGATCCCGCAGAAGAGGACACTGAGACCCGGGGCGATCACGTCCGGCACGGTCGAGCCCGCCGCCGCCACCAGGTCGGCCTTCGTCGGCCGGACGGCCCGGTTCACCAGCCGACCGGCGACGAGGGACGGCAGGAGGGCACCACTGCGGCATCGTAGGGGCAGGGCTTCTCCGAGCCCCCTCGGCCAGTCCCTTGCATATGCAGGTATTCACCTGCATAATGAGCCGGTGCGTGAAGAGGACGCCGTCTTCCGGGCGCTCGCCGACCCCACGCGGCGAGCCCTCCTCGACCGCCTGCGGGCACGAAACGGGCAGACCCTCTCAGAGCTCTGCCAGGGCCTCGAGATGGCGCGCCAGTCGGTCACCCTGCACGTCGACATCCTCTGGGCGGCCAACCTGGTGGTCACCGTGCGGCGCGGGCGGGAACGGCTGCACTACCTCAACCCCGTGCCGCTCTGGGACATCGAGGAGCGGTGGATCGAACGCTTCGAGCGGCCCCGCCTTCGCGCACTGAGCGAGCTCCGCCGACGAGCAGAGGAGGACCCCATGGCAGAGGACCGGCCCGACTACGTCTACGTCACCTACATCGGCAGCTCCGCCGAAGGCGTGTGGGAGGCCCTCACCGACGCCCAGTTGACCGCCGCTTACTGGGGGCACAGCAACGTGTCGGACTGGAAGGCGGGCTCCGAGTGGCGCCACGTGCGGACCGACGGCTCCGGCATGGCCGACGTCGTCGGGACGGTGCTCGAGTCGGATCCGCCCCGCCGCCTCGTCATGACCTTCGACGGACCGGGCGACGCTCCGCCAGGCGGCCCGACCCGGGTGACCTTCGAGATCGAGCCCTACCAGGACATCGTCCGGCTCACCGTCGTCCACGAGAACCTCCCTGACGCGCAGGCGTACCAGGCGATCTCGGCCGGCTGGCCGGCGGTCTGCGCCAACTTGAAGTCCCTCCTCGAGACCGGGCACGTCCTCCCCCAGGCGCCCTGGGAGATGCACGCCGAGCTCCGGCAAGCTCAGATGGCGAGGACCGACGCCGACCTCGGCGAGAGCTAGTCGCAGCGGCGGAAGGCCGCCCGCCTCCGCCATGATCGCAGCCTGACCCCGCGTCAGCGCCGCGTCCCGACGATCGTCACGACCCCGGGCCAGACGGGGACCTCCGTGCTGAGGAGGGCCGGGTGCTCGAGCCAGAAGAGCCGGGCGCGGTCCTCCACCCCGTCCATCTGCGGCGGCCAGGTCGAGCGGGGCGAGAAGTCGTCGATCACGACGGTGCCGCCCTCGGTGAGGAGCTCAGCAGGGTCGAGGATGAAGTCGCCGGGGTGCTTGCCCGAACCGCCGCCGTCGATCACGAGCAGGTCGAAGGGGCCGTGCTCGCCGATGCTCCGCGAGTCGCCCTCGACGAGCCGCACCTCGGGCCGGCCTTCGAAGAGGTCCGCCGCGGCCCGGCTCCGGGCGGGGTCCGCCTCGACGCTGACGAAACGGGTCCCCTCCCCCGCCGCCTCCACCATCCAGGCGAGCCCCACGCCGCATCCGGTGCCGGTCTCACCGACACGTGCCCCCGGGCGCCCCGCCACGAGGGCGGCGAGGAGCCTGCCCTGCCCGGGCACGCAGGAGTTGTCGAACCCCATGGAACGTGCCATCTCGACGGCCCGGACGACGACCGGCGGCAGGTCCGCGACCCCGGTGTAGGCCGTCGTGCCTCCGACGGTCATCGAGGGGCTCTCGCCGCCGTGGTGACGCCGTGTGGACTGCGACTCGTCACGTCGGGCGAAGTCTACGCTTTGCCCGGAAATGCAGGAGATCCGCTCACCCACCTGTTCGGCGCCGAGCGCGACGTGATGACGGTGTGCGGCGACAGCGGAGGCTCCTCGAGAACCTCGAAGGGAAGGGCCCCGCTCCCTACGGGCGGTCGCTCCGCCCATAGCACCGGCTCAGGCGGCCCCGAAACGCTCCTTCAGCTTGAGCAGCGTCCCTCGAGCATGCCCTTTCACGGCCTGCTCGACGATGGGGCGGACGAGCACCCCTTTGATGCCGGGCGGAAGCTCGTAGGTGACGACGAGGAGGATCCTCGTCTGGTCGGGCGTGTTGCCGTCGGCGAGGGTGAAGGAGAGCTCTCGGTCGTCGTCATCCCGTGAGGTCCACACGACGCGCTCCTCGGGCTGAAGCCTCGTGAGGACGAGCCGGGAGCGCACGTCGCTCCCGCCGATTCGCATGACGGCGGCGAACTCGTCCCCTTCGGCTGGAGCACCGGCCGGGTCGCCCGAGCCGCGCGATCTGCCCGGCTCGAGGGAGACGAGCCCGTCCACGAGGCTCGTGAGGGCCCGGTAGTCGACGAGGGCGGCGTACACCTCCGATCGCCGCTCGGCGACGGTGGTGTGGAGACGAACCGACTCGCTCACGGCCGCCCGCCGCGACCGCTCGTCATGCCGACGGGCCGCTCGAGTCGCCGAAGGGCGCGGCGGCCGCCGACGAGGGAGAGGACGTCGTCGTCGTGGTGGTGCTCGACGCTCCGCTCGACGGCGAGGTCGTCGAGCGGGACTGGCCCGATGTCGGGCCGGTCGACTGGCCCGTGGACTGGCCCCCCGTCGTCGAGGACGAGGAGCCGCTCCCCCCGGCGGCGAGGTACTTCTGGGCAGCCTTCAAGTCGGCGCCGACCTTTGCGAGGTCGTTCCCCCACGCCGTGTAGTCGCCCGCCTTCACGGCCGCGTTCGCGGCGGCGTACTCGCGGGCGGCGTCGGCGAGAAGCGTCCGCACGGCGGCGTTGATGTTGGCCTTGCCGTTCGAGCCGATGGCGCTCACCGCGCCGCCGAACACGTCGAAGAGCGCCCCGTGGGGCCCGAGCAGCTGCGGCGCGAGGAAGACCCCGTTCGAGTACTCGACGACGACGTTCTTCACGACGGGCGCCGAGTTGAGCGTGGAGGTGAGGTACATCGTCTCGACGAACACGATCGAGTCGTCGATCGGCAGCGTGAGGACGGGTCCCCAGAGCACCTTGGAGCCGTGCTGGTCGAGCTTGGTGACGAGGATCGACACCGCCTGGTTCTCGTTGATGGTGCTGAAGACGCGCGCCGGCGAGGGGACGGCGGCCGAAGCGCGCATCTCATAGGCGGTGATCTGGCCGTAGGTCGTGTAGGCGCAGGAGGCGGTGAGGAGAGCCGACATCGTCTGCGGGCGGCCGTTCGTGGCGAAGGGCACCATCGGCTCGAGGTCCAAGAACCGCAGCGAGGCGGCCGCCGGGGGCCTGATGAGCTCGTAGACGGGGCGGATCGGCGTCTGGTCCCCGAAGCGCTGCGGGGCGATCGACCAGGTGTTGGAGTTGTCGTAGAACTCCTGGGCCTCGGTGGACGGCACGTGGTAGCGCCCGAACATGGCCGACTGGACCATGAGGAGGTCCTGCGGGTAGCGCAGGTGCTGCAGGAGGGCCGGCGCCATGTCCGAGAGCGGCTTGAACATGCCGGGGTAGGCCGCCTCCCACGCCTTCAGCACCGGGTCGTGCGGGTCGACGACGTAGAAGCTGACCTTGCCCGTGTAGGCGTTGACGACCGCCTTCACGGCGTCGCGGACGTAGTTGTAGGACCCGGCGAGGCCGCTCCCGTTCGGGAGCACCCCCGTGTTCGCCGCCTGGGCGTAGGGGTAGTACGAGCTCGTCGTGTAGGCGTCGACGAGCCACCAGAGCTGGCCGTCGGCCACGACGGGGTAGGGGTGTGCGTCGACCCGCAGGAAGGGCGCCGCGTGGGCCACCCGGGACCTGATGTCCTGCAGGTACATGATGCGCGAGCTCGACGTGATCAGCCGCGAGACGAGCAGGTTGAAGTCGTGGAAGCGCAAGGCGAAGGCGGCCCGCTGCCAGAAGCCGCCGACGGGGATGCCGCCCGACCCCTCGTAGTGGCTCGTGACCGGTTTCCCGCTCGTCGCGATGTAGTCGAGCTCCGGCTGCTTCGTGTCGACGACCGAGTACCCGCTCATCCCCGTGCCGAAGTAAACCCCGAGGTGCGGCCCCGACAGCTGCGGGGCGTCCGCGCTCTCGGTCGGCGGCAGGTTCTGCGAGTCGTAGTTCGGCTGCCCGTTCTGGTTCCAGGAGTTGGCAGGCGACATGACGTAGCCGTAGCCGTGGGTGTACACGAGATGGGTGTTCACCCAGCTCGGGTTGGCGACCTGGCTCGGCACGACCTGGCGCACGCCGAGGACGACAGGGGTGAGCCGGCGGCTCTTGCCGCCGAGCAGGTAGCGGTCCGACGACAGGCCGGAGACGCTGTAGTACCCCTTGATGTTCTGCTGCTTCTGGTACGTGTCGCTCGCCACGCCGGGATCCCAGTAGGCGACCGACTGCACCGTCGGGGCGTTGTTGGGCTCGTCGACGATGGCCCCCGTGAGGTCCTCGTTGGCATTGAACGGGCGGGCGCTGACGGACGTGAGCCCCATCGCCGCCTGGGTGGCCGTGATGTTGCGCGAGATGTACGGGCGCTCGTAGACGCTCTGCCCGGGTGTCACCTGGAGCCACTGGACGGCGGCCGGGAAGATGACGCCGACCGAGAGCGCCAAGAAGGCCCACAGGCCCACGCCGAGGGCGGGAAGGAGAAGGCTCCGCTGGTAGATGTTGAAGACGAGCAGCCCGAAGGTGACGAGCGCCACGAGCGTGAGCAGCTCGAGGGCGGGCAGCCGTACGTGCACGTCGGTGTAGCCGGCGCCGTTCACGACACCCCCGCTCGACAGGTCGAGGGCGTACTTGTCGATCGTGTAGTAGGCGACCGCCCGCAGGAGGGCGAAGGCGGCGACGATGGCCGACAGGTGGGCGACGGTGCGCGGGTCGACCCGGGGCGGCGGCCCGGAGAAGCGGAGCCCGCCGTTCAGGTAGTGGGCGATCACCGAGACGATGAACAGCACGATGAGGGCGAGCTGCGCCCAGTCGACGAGGAACGACAGGAAGGGCAGCTTGAACACGAAGAAACCCACGTCCTTGCCGAACTGCGGGTCGCGCACCCCGAAGCTCCCGCCGTGCACGAACAAGAGCCAGTGCTGCCACTGCCCCGTGGCGCCCGCCCCGACGGCGAGTCCGACGAGGACCGAGACGACGGTGCGCACCGTCAGGCGGTAGCGACCGATCGACGACTGGTAGCGCCGGACCAGCTCGAGCTCGGGCGCCATGAAGAGCGCCCTCGGCGCGATGCGGTCCACCACGAGCAGGCTGAGCCAGGTCACGCCGAACATCAGGCCGGAGAAGATGGCCCCGAGCTCGAGCTTGGTGGAGATCATCGAGCGCCACACCATCGTGAGGTTGACGGAGCGGTACCAGAGGTAGTTCGTGAAGAAGTTCGCCCCCGCCTGGGTCACGATGACGAGGACGATGAGGGCGACGATCGTGCCGAGGATCGCCACCTGGTAGCGGCGGACGGAGCGCGGCGCGGGGGCGGGCGGGTCCGAGGGAACTCGCATAGACGCCCTAGGTTCTAGCTGGGAAAACGCCTCAGGAGTCGGCGGCCACCAGGAGACAGCGGCAACCGGGGTGCACCGGAGGGTGCAGCTGGCCGGTCGGGAAGGCCTCGCCGACGGGTTGCGGGCCCGCGAGGGAGTTGTCGTCGCAGTCCGGGCACGACTGGCCTTCGTCGTCGACCACCCAGCGGACGACGACGCCGTGGCCGCCCGAGACGGCTCCCCCGGAGAAGGCCTGGTTGGCGAAGTCGCCGGCCAGGCCCTCGACGCGGGCGCCCTTCCAGTCCCGGTAGGCGGCGCTCGCCAGGTCCTGGGTCGAGGACTCCGAGGCGTCGCCGGCACCCTCGAACGAACCGCTCAGGCGGTGGCGGAGCTGCGCGGAGAGCTCCTTCGCGAGCTCGCCGGCGAGCGCCGAGCCGGCATCGCCCACGGCGCCCTCGTCGGCGGCCCCGTTCGTGCCGAGCCAGCCACGGCCGGCCGCCCAGGCCTCGCCGAGGAGGGCGGACACCGCCTCCTCGAAGCGCTTCCGCTGCTGGTCCTCGGGCAGGAGGGCGTCGATGTCGGGCGACCCGCTCGTGTGGCGGATGGCGTCGAGCAGCTCGTTCTGGTCGTCCTGCAGGGCCCGCTTCACGGCCCGGGCGAGGCGGGTCTCGATGGGCGAGAGCAGCCGGCCCCGGCGGGCGAGCGCCGCCTGGTCGGGATCGCCCTCCGCCGACTCGTCGGCGTCCATGTCGGCGCCGGCGGCGCCTTCGGCGGTCGTGGCGGCCTCGCTCCCACCGTCGGCCTCACCCAGGCCGGCGTGAAGATCCTCGTCCGCCTCGTTGACAGCCGCCTCGTGGGCGCTCGCCGCCCCGAGCACGCCCTCGGGCTCGGGCTCGGGGGCGGGGGCGCCGGCCGCCTCGTCGGGAGCGCCCTCGGCAGCGGCGCCCTCGGCGGCGGCGCCCTCGGCAGCGACCACATCACCGTCGGCCGCCGCGTGGCCGCCGGCCGCCTCCGACAGATCAGCGGCGGCTGCGGCCTCAGCCTCGGCCGCCTCCCGGCTCGCCCGGATCATGGCGAAGAGCTCGTCGACGCTTCGCCCGGAGCTCCCGCCCGGCTCGGCCGCGTCGCCGAGCTCGCCTGCGAGCCCCTCGTCGACGGCGAGCTCGAGGACGAGCGCCTCCTCGCTGAGCTCGCCCGAGGGGGCGGCCTCCTCGAGGGCGGCGGCCTCGATCTCGCGGTCCTCGGCAGCCTCGGTCTCCTCGGCGAGCGCCCTTCTCTCGGCCTCGAGCTCCTCGTCGATCTCGTCCCACCCGCGGTCGGCGGCCGCCCGCTCCCCCGCCTCGGCCGCCGCCACGCGGGCCTCGTGCTCGGCGCTCGCGAGGCGTTCCCGCAGCTCGTCGGTCACCACGCCGACCGCCTCGACGACCTCGACGAGCGAGTCGCGGCCCGAGCGCAGCTGCTCCAGCTGCACGAAGAGCGCCTTGCGGCGCTCGTTCAGGTCCTGCAGCACGCTCGTGCGGAGCTGGCGGGCCTCGTGCACCATGGAGCGGCACTCGTCCTTCGTCACCTCGAGGAGCGCCTCGGCGTCGGCCCGGGCCGTGTCGGTCAGCTCGGCGGCCTCGCCGGCGGCGGCCTCCCGCTCGGCTGCCGCCTCGGCGAGGGCCGCCTCGGTGAGCGTGGCCGCCTCGTGCTCGGCTGCGGCGATCACCTCGCGGGCGGTCTCCTCGGCCTCGGCCGTGCGGGTCTCGGCCGCCTGCTCCGCCTCCGAGAGGATGGCGGACACCTGGGCCTCCGCCCTCTCGACGACGTCGCGGGCGGCGTCGTGGGCGGTCTGGAGGATGCGGGCCGTCTCGGTGCCGACGGCCTTGGTGAGGGTCGCCTCGTCGATCTCCGGCTCGGCCGCCCGGCGCTCGGCATCGGCGAGACGGCGCCGCAGGTCGGCCTCGCGTTCGTGCAGCGCCCTCACCTCGGCCGCCACGACCTCGAGGTAGCGCCGCACGGCGTCGGCGTCGACCCCGCCGCGCTTCACGGCCGGGAACGTCTTGCGACTCATCTCGTCCGGGTTGATCGACGAGCTCGACGAGATCGTGACGACGAGTGGATCCTCCGACATGGCTGGAAAGACTACGGCGAAACCGTGTGACACTTCGGTGTCACGGCCTGGCGATGCGGCCTCCGCGGCTCTCGAGGATGCGCAGCACCTGGCCGATCGAGGAGACGGCGTACACCTTGAGGCCGCTTCCCTCGGCGTACTTCTTGGCGGTGGCGAAGTTGGCGGTCGGCACGAAGAAGATGTTCGCCCCGGACGCCTTGACGGCGATCGTCTTCTGCTGGATGGCCCCGATCGCCCCGACCTGGCCCGTGATCGACATCGTCCCGGTGGCCGCCACCTTGAGGCCGCCCGTCAGGTCGAACCGGTCCAACTTCTGGATCAGCCCGAGCGTGAAGGCCAGCCCGGCGGACGGCCCGACGATGCCCTCGGAGTTCAGGTTCACCCGCAGCGGGAGCTTCCCGACCCGGTACCAGTCCTCGGTGTTGAGCGAGCCGACGCAGGCGACCGGGTGCCCGGCCTCCCCCTTGCGCGGCACGGCGAGCGCCCCGCCGGAGGTGACGAGCTTCGCCACCGGCAGGCGCGACGTCCCCGCCCGGCACTCGAGCGTCGCCGACGAGCCCCGCCCCTGGATCCGCCACACCCCGAGGTGGACCCGGACGGCGGACGAGTGCGAGCTCGAGAACTGGTGCACCCGGAAGGTGACGACCGAGCCGGGCGCCACCCCCTCGAGCGCCTTTCCGAGCGAGGCCGCCGAGTCGACCGGCGTGGAACCGACCGCCGTCACGACCTCGCCCACCGCGAGGGACTGCTCGGCGGGCGAGCCGGGCTGGAGGGCGTAGAGCAGGGCGCCGGCGGGGGAGGCGGTCACCCGGTACCCGAGTTGGCGGAGCGCCACGACGGTGGCGGCCTGCTGGGCGTCTGCCATGTCGACGACGCCCTCGGTGTTGTACTGGGCAGCCGTCTCGGGCCCGAGGAGGTCCTGCTCCGGAAGGATCGTGGCGTTCCCGTCGAGCTCGAAGTAGATCCAGTCGATCGCCCGCACCTGTGAGATCTCGACGTCGACGAGGTCGACGCTGCCCTTGTGGTGCTGGGCGAGGTGCGAGGGCACGGCGATGAGCGGCTCGACCGCTTGGGCCGAGCCCGGGATGATGGCGTAGTACGGCAGGGTGATGAACGAGGCGATCGCCGCCAGCACCACGAGCACGCCGACGACGAGCCCGGTCACCCGCAGCCAGCGGCGGCGACGCCGCGGCGCAGCGGCGATCTCGTCGCCGATCTCGGGCACGATCAGCCCCGGCTCTGTTCCTAGGCTGTCGTCGTCGTGAAGCGCCACGGCCAGAGAGCCTTACAGACCGCCGCCGTCGAGCAGGTCGCGGGGCGGCGCCGGCGGGCGGCCCTGGCGGGTCACGAGGGCGACCCCGAGACGGCGAGGCGGTTCCTCGCCGACCCGGACGCCTCGGTGAGGGCGGCCGCCCTCGGGGCGCTCGTTCGCCTCGGTGCCGTCACCGACGCTGACACCACCGCGGCGAGGGACGACGAGGAGCCGGCGGTGCGGCGGCGCCTCTGCGAGCTCGCCCCGGCCCTCCCCCCGACCGACTTCCGCCCGCTCCTCGAGGACGCCGACGAGAGCGTGGTCGAGGCGGCCTGTTTCGCCTGCGGCGAGCAGGGCGACCGCGGCGCCGTCGCCCGCCTGAGCGAGATCGCCGCCTCGCACGACGACCCGCTCTGTCGCGAGTCGGCCGTGGCGGCGCTCGGGGCGATCGGCGACGAGGGCGGACTCCCCGCCATCCTCGGCGCCCTCGGCGACAAGGCGACCGTGCGCCGGAGGGCCGTCATCGCCCTCGCCCCCTTCGACGGGCCCGACGTGGCCGCCGCCCTCCGGGCCGCCCTCGAGGACCGCGACTGGCAGGTCCGCCAGGCGGCCGAGGACCTCACCGGTCGCGACCCGTCAGAGCTCTGACAGCACCTTCAGGCAGCGGGCCGCCCCCGTCACCGCCGCCAGCCCGGGCGAGTCGACTAGGTGGACGGGGATGCCGGTGGCGCGGGCGAGGCGCCGGGAGAACCCGTCGAGCAGCCCTCCCCGCCCGGCCAGGTGGAGCCCGCGCGAGAGCAGGTCGTTGGCGAGGTCCGGCGGAGCCGAGGTGATGCAGCCGACGCACGCCCGTACGATCGTGTCGACCTGCTCGGCGATGGCCGACGCCACCTCCGAGCGCGACAGCACGACGGTGCGGGCCTCCCCGCTCGACGAGTCGCGCCCGTGCACCTCCACCTTGTCTTCGACGCTCGGCCAGGCGGTGCCGATGGTGCACTTCACGACCTCGGCCGTCTCCCGGTCGATGACGAGGTCGAAGCTCCTCTGACACAGCATCCTCACCGCCGCGTCGAAGTCGCCCCCGCCGACGGCGATGGACGCCTCGGTCACGACCCCGCCAAGGGCGATGACGGCGACGTCAGTCGTGGCCGCCCCGACGTCGACCACCATGGAGGCGACCGGCTCGTCGAGCCGCAGCCTGGCGCCCATGCCGCAGGCGATCGCGTGCTCGAGGAACTCGACCCGCTTGGCACCGGCCTCCCGGAAGCTCCGCTCGAGCGCCCGGCGCTGCACGCTCGTGGCGGCGGCCGGCACGCAGCAAAGGACGTCCGGCCGGGAGTGCCCCGCCTGCTTGGCCCGCTGCAGGATGAGGTCGCAGATCTGGTCGGTGAGCGCCAGGTCCTGCAGCTGCCCGTGGCGCACCGGCCGCATCAGCTGCACCTCGCCCGCCGAGCGCCCCCGATGGGCCGCCGCCTGCTCACCGAAGAAGAGGAGGCGGCCCGAGCCGATCTCGACGGCGGCCAGCGTGGGCTCGTCGAGGAGGAGCCCCTTCGACATCGTCATGACCCTCGTCCGCGACGACCCCAGGTCGACCGCCAGCGCCCCCGGCACCGCCTCAGCCCTCCACGCTGCGAAGCGGGTGGGCGGACGGGCTCCAGCCCGAGCCCGACTCCCAGTGCTCGTGCTTCCAGATCGGAAGCGTCTCCTTCAGCGTGTCGATGAGGTACCGGCAGGCCTCGAAGGCCTCCGCCCGGTGCGGCGACGAGACGGCCACCACCACCGACGCCTCCCCGACGGCGAGACGCCCCGTGCGGTGCCAGACGGCGATCCGCCCGAGCCCCGGCACCCGCTTGCGGGCGGCGACGGCCAGCTCCTCGAGCCGCGGCACGACCTGCTCGGCATAGGCCTCGTAGTCCACCGCCTGCACGCCCTCGCGACCCTCCGCGTGGTCACGGACGTTCCCCACGAAACCCACCCCCGCCCCGCAATCAGGCCTCTCCACCCACGAGAGCGCCGCCCCGACGTCGAGGGCGGCCGTCGTGAGGAGGAGCCAGTCGTCGCCCTCGGGTGCTTCCGGGAAGCCTTCTTCGAAGCCTTCGGGCGTCACCTTGGCATGGTAGGCACACGGCGCGGGTGGGCGGGGACGCCGGGTCGCGTGCCGCTCGGGAGGTTTCGTTTGTAACCTGGCGAGCCGTGTCGGGCCCGCATCATCACTTCGACGACGCCCCCGACGAGGAGCCCTTCGAGCCGCCCCTGCCGCCGGAGGACCGCCTCTGGCGCCACCCCTCCGAGATGGCGCTCTACGGGCGGCCGACCGACGACGAGCTGCTCGCCGCCAGGAGCCGGTGGCAGTCGGCGACGCCGAGCCGGACCGGCGCCTGGTCGGCCGGGCTCGTCGGCGCGGTGCTCGCCACCGGGGTCGTCCTGCTCGGGACGCACCTCACGAGCTGGCTGCACCAGCAGCCCGCCCGCTCCCCCGCCATCGGGCTCGAGGCGGTCACCTCGACGACCCTCGCCTCGTTCCCCGAGGCGGTCGGGGCGAACTCGAACGCCAGCGCCGGGCTCGCCGAGCACGTCGCCGCCGGCATGGCGCTCGTCGAGGGGTGGACGAAGGGCCACCACGTCGTGACCGACGGCGTCGTCATCCGCTCGGACGGCATGATCGAGGCGCCCGCCGCCGTCGCCGAGGCCGACGGGCTGCAGGTCACCCTTGCGGACGGCCAGTTCCCCGCCAAGATCGTCGGCGTCGACCGGGCGACGGACCTCGTCGTGCTGCACGTGAACGCCGCCGGCCTCGTCACCCTCTCGGCGGCGGCCGACTCGGCCCTCTCGAGGGGCGCTTGGTCGGCCATCGAGTGGGTGGGGCCGAAACAGATCGACCTCTCCATCGGCTCGGTCCTCTCCTCGACGCCCGGCGTGGCGGACGCCCCGCAGGACCCGGCCCTCTACACGAGGCTCTCGACGACGGCGAGCGGCCTTCCCGCCCAACCGGACGGTGCCGTCGTGGTCGACGGCTCAGGCGGGCTCGTCGGCATCGTGACCGAGCGGCGGTCGGGCGCCCTGTTCATGATCCCGACCCGGGTGGCCGAGCGCATCGCCCTCGGCCTCATGGCCAACCACCACATCTCGCACGGCTGGCTCGGGATCGACTGCGCCTCGACGGGGCGCGGGATCCGCGTGACCGCCGTCGAGCGGGAGAGCGCGGCGGCCCGTGCCGGCCTCAGGAAGGGCGACGTCATCGAGGCGGTGGACGGAGCCAGGGTGCTCACCGTCCAGCAGCTGCGGGCTCGGCTCTACTTCCTCGCCCCGCTCGAGCGGGTGCGCCTCGAGCTCATGCGGCGGGGCCGGGAGGTCGGCCTGACGGCCGTGCTGCAGGCGGCCGCCTGAGCCTGTCGCCGCTGCGCCCCGGGCGGCGGCGACCCGTAGCATCGAGGTGGTGAGCAGCCCCATCTTCGGCGGGAACGAGTTCTTCCGCCAGATGCTCGGCGACCTCCTCCGCATGATGCCCGGTGCCGGAAGCGGCGTGCCGTGGCACTTCTCCTACCAGCTGGCCGGCGACATCGCCGCGAGCAGCGGTCCGGACCCGAACCCCGATCCGATGGAGAGGATCGGTTTCGAGCAGTTGAGCCACATCGCCGAGCTGCACGTGAACGAGATCACCGGCATGCCGCCCACGCCGTCGGGCGAGAGCCTCCGCCTCGTGCCGACGAGCCGGGGCGAGTGGGCGAGGCGCACGCTCGACACCTGGCGGCCGGTACTCGACCGGCTGGCTGCCGCCGCCCAGCCCGAAGACGCCGGGCTCGGCGGGCTCTCGGGGCTCGACCTCGACTCGCTCGGGGGTGCGGGCGGCGAGGGCGGCAGCGGCGAAGGCGAGGGCGAAGAGGGCACCGGGGGCGAGGAGGCGGCGATGATGGCCCTCATCGGCCAGTGGGCGTCTGCCATGTTCCCGATGCTCACGGCGATCCAGGTCGGCTCGGTGGCCGGGCACCTCGCCGAGCGGGCGCTCGGCCCCTACGAGGTGCCGCTCGCCCCGGTCGCTGGCAATGAGCTGCTCGTCGTGTCTGCCAACGTCCGCCGGATCGCCGAGGACTGGAGCCTTCCGCCCGACGACGTCCGGCTCTGGGTGGCGATCCACGAGATCGCCTACCACTCGGTGCTCTCCCGGCCGGCGGTCGCCGCCAGGCTGGCCGCCCTCGTGGTCGAGCACGCCGAGCGGGTGCGGCCCGACCCGACCGCCATGCAGGAGCTGCTGGCCGACGCCGACCCGAACGACCCGACCGCCCTCGCCAGGATCTTCGGCGACCCCGCCGCCTTCGCCGGGGCGGCCGAGGCGGCCGGCCCCGAGCTCGGGCGGGTCCGGGCGGAGCTCGACGCCCTGACGGCGGCGATGGCCGGGTACGTCGAGCACGTCACCGCGGTGGCGGCCGGCCGGGTGATCGGTGGGGCGGTCCCCATCCTCGAGGCCATGCGCCGGCGGCGGGTGGGCCGGGGCGAGGGCGAGAAGGTGGCCGAGCACCTCTTCGGGCTATCGCTCGACCAGCCTCAGATCGACAGGGGGGAACGGTTCGTGACCGGGGTGCTCGAGCGCTCCGGCGACGTCGAGCTCGCCCGGATGTGGTCGGACGCCGAGTTCTTCGCGACCCCGGCCGAGATCGACGCCCCCGGGCTGTGGCTCGCCCGGATCAACCTGCCGAAGGACGAACCGGCCGGCTGAGCCCTTCTGGGGGGCGGCGTCGGCGGCCTCGGTACGGCGAGTCCCTTGGTGAGTTCGGGCCAACTCTGTGCTGTTGCGCACCAAGCGGTGCGCGGGCGAGGCGTCCGAGCAGCGCCGGGCGACCCGCCGTCGGCCTGTGGGCGCGTTCCTTGGTGAGTTCGGGCCAACTTACGTGCTGTTGCGCACCAAGCGATGCGCGGGCGAGGCGCCCGAGCAGCGCCGGGCGGCCCCGAGCCTCAGCCTTGCGCCGGCTGCTCCTCGTCCTCGGGGATGCCGAGGTCCCACTCGAGCAGGAGGTTCTCCCGCTCGGCGTCCCGGACGATGCGCTCACGGTTCCGCCGGAACTGCGGGTCGTGCGGCGGCAGGAGCACGAGGCGGGCGAGGGCCCGCAGGCGGAACTCCTCGATGAGGGCCCGCTCGCCGAACTCCGACTCGACCTCCCAGTGGGGGGCCACCGGCCCGAGGTACACCATGCGGATGTGGCCGCGTGGGGGCTCGGGAGTCTGCTGCTCTGCCGGCGGCGGGATCATCGTCACGGGGAGCGATCCTACCGGCCGCCGCCGCGCCCTCCCGGGCGAGCGGCGCCGGGCCGGGCCCCGAACCTGAGAGTTCGGTGTGAACTTGGCCGCAGCGCTAGGCAGGGCGCCCACGAAGGGTCAGAATGAGCCTCGATGGACACGGCCTGGATGGCGCTCGGAAAGTGCCGGGAGATCCCGCCTGACACGTTCTTCCCGAGCGACGGGGTGGGCGTCGAGATCGCCCGGCGCATCTGCGCGGACTGCCCCGTCAAGAGCCCCTGCCTCGAGTACGCCATCGAGAACCACATCGACCACGGTGTGTGGGGCGGCGCCTCCGAGCGTGAGCGGCGCCGGATCGCACGGCGCCGGCGGCTGGCGGCCGCCCAGTCCAGCAACTGACGCCCGGCGCTCCCCGCCCGGTGGGAGACGTCCCCGAGGGCGACGGCCCGGTGCTCGAGTGCGTCATCAACGTCAGCGAAGGCCGTGACGAGGCCGCCATCGCGGCCATAGGAGCCACCGCAGCCGCAGCACTCCTCGACGTCCATTCGGACCCCTGGCACAACCGCTCCGTCTTCACGCTCGCCGGCACCCCCGGTACGGTCGCCGCGGCCGCACGGGCGCTCGCCCTCGAGGCCGTCCGGCGCCTCGACCTCGGCCGGCACGAGGGCGTCCACCCCCGCCTCGGCGTCGTCGACGTGGTGCCCTTCGTGCCCTACGCGGGAGGGGTCACGATGGCCGAGGCGGTGGAGGAGCGGGCCGGTTTCGCACGCTGGCTCGGAGAGGAGGTCGGCGTCCCCTGCTTCTGCTACGGGCCGGAGCGGAGCCTGCCGGAGGTCCGGCGCCGGGCGTTCGTCGACCTCGCGCCGGACTTCGGGCCGCCCTCACCGCACCCGACGGCGGGCGCCTGCTGCGTCGGTGCCCGCGACGTGCTCGTCGCCTACAACCTCTTCGTCGCCGAGCCGCTCGAGCAGGCGAGCGCCGTCGCCCGGGAGCTGAGGCGCCCTGAGGTGCGAGCCCTCGGGCTCCAGGTGGGCGACCTCGCACAGGTGTCGTGCAACCTGATCGCCCCGGACCGCTTCGGTCCGGCGGAGGCCTACGACTTCGTGGCCGCCCGGGCGACCGTGCGCCGGGCGGAGCTGGTCGGCCTCCTCCCCGAGGCCGTCCTCGAACGCATCGCGAAACGGCGGCGGTCAGAGCTCGACGTGGCCGAGGAGCGCACGATCGAGCGGCGCCTGGCGACCGCAGGGTGAGGCCGCCGGGCGGGGAAACGCCGCCGGGGAGGCCCGGTCCTCAGCTGGCTGCGTTCCGCTGTGCGAGCACCCGCGCCCGGCGCACCCGGCGCCGCTCACGCTCGCTCATGCCGCCCCAGATGCCGAACTTCTCGCCGTTGGCGATGGCGTACTCGAGGCACTCCTGGCGCACGACACATCCACGACAGACCTCTTTGGCTTCCCTCGTCGAGGCCCCCCGCTCGGGAAAGAAGAGGTCCGGGTCGACACCCATGCAGTTGGCTCTCACCTGCCACGTTCGGTCCGGCCCCTCCAAGAGCAACGCCTGCAAAGCCACGACGGTCCCTCCCCACTCCACTGATGTAACTCCGACCCTGTAGTTACACGATTGTGAGTCATATTGGACCCGTCAGGACGAGGATGCAAGCGGAAATTCGGGGATGTGTCACTTGACAAACGCAGCCAGTAGGTAGATACTTGACACATGGAGCTGAGCATCCCCGCCCTCGCCCAGCGGATCCCCACGGAGGCGGCTGCCTACGAGTTCCTTGAGGAACTGCGCTGGCACGGCGAGCCGGTCTGCCCCCACTGCGGCAGCATCGCTCAGCACTACTTCCTGACCCCGAAGAACGGCACGTCCCGCAAGACGAACCGGGGATCGGACTCCCAGCGCCGGGTGTGGTGCTGCAAGGACTGTCGGAAGCAGTTCTCCGTCTTGACCGGAACGCTGATGCACGGCACGCACATCCCAGTCCGCACCTGGGTGTTCGTGACCTTCGAACTGTGCGCCAACAAGAACGGCCTGGCGGCGCGCGAGGTCCAGCGGAAGTACAAGCTGACACCCAAGTCCGCCTGGTTCCTCCTCCACCGCATCCGCGAAGCGATGATGCCGGGCAGCAGCGACCCTCTGTTCTCCGGCGTTGTCGTGGCCGATGAAACCTGGATCGGCGGCGCTCCGAAGAACCGCCACGGTCACCGGTCCGGTCAGGGTGGGCGCAAGACGGACAAGACTCCGGTCCTCACCCTCGTTCACCACGAGACTGGCGAGGTTCGGTCCCAGGTCGTTCCCAACGTCAACGGTCGGACCCTGCGAAAGGTCATCCGCGAGCAGGTCGACATGAGTTGGACCCTGCTCCACACGGACGAGAGTCGGGCGTACAACGTCATGGATCGGGAACTGGCGGGACACGAGTCCGTCAACCACTCCGCTGGCGAGTACTTCCGCCAGGGCGTCTCCACGAACAAGGCGGAGAACTACTTCAGCCAACTGAAGCGGAGCATCGACGGCACGCACCACAACGTCAGCAAGGCCCATCTCGGCCGGTACCTCAGCGAGTTCGACTTCCGACACACCACCCACGACCTGACGGACACTGCGAGAATGCAGCGACTCATGGGCCGTGTCGCCGGTAGGCGGCTGATGTACTCGGTCTCGTCAGTGGGGGCGTGAACCGTATGGCCGGACTAGAGCCGATCAGCGAGGCTGCGGTCACCCTTACGGTTGACGCTCCCGATCTGTACGCCGGAGACATGCTTACGGCGGTTGGCGCGTTGCTTCACATTGCGGAGCTGCTGTCAGAGGGCACCGAGAATGCCGCAGAGATGGATTGGGTGGTCGACACCATCTCAAAAGCGAGTCCGTTCGCCGTGGCGCTCGCGCCGAAGCCACGGAACCGCATGGCGGCAGAAGCAGCGCCGGACATTACGCGGCGCATAGTCAGGGGGCTGAGTCTCCTTCAGGAGACAGGCGAGCGGCCGTCCGACTTCTCCGACCCCGCGCTCATCGCGGCAAGGGAGATGAGTCGCCTGACGCGCCGCAGAAGCGTCGCGATGCAGTTAGCAGCCCCCGGCGAACATGCCACCATCACGCGCGATGTGGGCCATGCCGTCGACCGCATCCTTGCTCCGAGTTACCACGCGTACGGTTCGGTCGAGGGACGGCTGGACGCGATCAACGTGCATCGTGACCGGTACTTCTTCGTGTACGACGCCCTGACAGGCGACAGCATCCGCTGTTCGTTCACGCGATCCCTCCGTCTTGAGCAAGTCGCCCAGGCGATCACTGAGCGGGTGCTCGTTGAAGGGGAGATCAGCTACCGCCGGGATGGCAGCATCGCCAGCGTTAGGGCGGAAGCCCTACGCATCTTCCCAGGGGAAGCTGATCTCCCGACCGCTCGAGAAGTCCTCGGGATACTGAAGCCTTGACACCCCAGAGGAAGAAGCCCCTTCTTCGGGCTTGGGATTCGGACGCCTGTCTGAGTTGGCTTCAGGAGGAACCGGGCAAATGGGAACAGTGCCGTGGCGTCATCCAGAAAGCCGAAGCGGGCGAGCTCATGATCGTCGTGTCCTCGCTCGCACTCGCGGAAGTGCTCATGTTGCGGGGGCGTCCTTCGATTCCCAAGGCGAGATCTGAGAGGGTGCGGGAGTTCTTCGAGCACGAGTTCGTTGTGGTGAGCCAGCTTGACCGCGTGACCGCCGAGCTTGCGCAGGACCTCGTATGGGACCACGGCATCAACCCCAAGGACGCGGTCCACGTCGCGGCAGCGATTCGTGCGAAAGTGCCGTACCTCGACACCTTCGATAGCGGTCTCATTGCCAAGTCTGGTCTGATCGGAAACCCACCGCTGAGGATCGGGCCGCCCGACATCCAGTTCCAGGAACAGCAGAGCTTTCAGGGGGTAGAGATCGGTGCCTCGTGAGAAGCGACGGGTCAACCTCTCAGGCCACGACCCCATCGAAGTGCTGAAGCGGCTCCTAAGCCAGCCTCCGCGGCCGGAAGCGACGGAGGAGGCTGGCGAGCAGGAGAAGGACAAGCCCGCTGAGGAAGAGTCAGGCGGGTAGCCGGGTCACTACTTGGATCGCTTGAGGAGCACGTATTCCAACCCCTCGCCGAGTTCCAGGAAGCGGTCCAACTCCCAGCCGTCGTCGCCGAACCGATTGAGAGCGGCTTCGACATCCTTGTAGTTGCTGGCGCTCAGCTGGAACCGCTCAACGCGGTACTCAAATGCCGTCATGGGGGCTTCTCCTGTTCTCTCTTCTGCCCCCTGCCTCTGGGCTGCCGATTCTCGCGCCGATCCTCAGCGAACTTCAAGCGCGTAGTTACGACTCCGTAAGTATCCGCGCGCACCGAAGGGAAGTCACACCCATGCCGCCTCCCGTCCTAACCGTCACCCTCCATGGCTCCCGGGAAGACCTGCTCAAAGAGCTTGTCAACGCGAATCGCAAGCTGACCGACCTGCTCAACGAGCCACGTCAGTTCCGAGATGGTCAGTTGTGCGAAGTCATTCGGGTCGAAGGTGACCTGCTGGGGCGGGTTGCTGATGAAGAGCGGTGATTCCTGGGCGTGTGCGACTGCCTCGGGTCCGAGCGGGTTGAGTGCCATGAGGCCAGAGGGTACGCCTTCCGGTGTGTTTGTCAAGTGACACATCCCCGGAAATTCGAGCCCTGTGGATAACTGCGGCGGGGCGCCGCGGCAGCTCAGGCCTTTGCGAACAGGGCTGCGCAGCCCCTGAAGGCGGCCTCGGAGCGCGGCCGGCCCATGAAGGTCACGTTCGAGTGCGGCCAGTAGGGCGGGTTGTTGTCGAGGTCGATGTTGAAGAAGTAGACGCCGCGGAGGTGCTCGGCGAGCACCGCCTCGCAGACGGCGGAGATCCAGGTGGCCTGCACCTGCGGGTCGGTCTTCTCGGCCTCCTGGTCGACCCAGTCCGCCGGGTTGTCGAGGGCGGCCCGGGCGGCGCCGATGCCGGTCTCGTCGATGGTGGTGCGACGAAGGCGCGGGCCCGGGGCCAGCCGGAGCACTCCCTCCATCAGCGAGGCGAGCTGGCCGGTGGCGATGTCCGGCGGGAGCCGCCTCGTCGTGAGCGCCGGGACGTAGGAGAACTGCCGCGTCGTGACGGGACCCGAGATGGGATAGAAGTCGAGCCCGAAGTTGGCGTACGACGCGTTCGGCACGAGCACCGCCGGCGTGCCGTGCCAGGTGAAGTAGGTGCTCACCGAGGCCGTCCCCTCGAGCGCGACGCCGGGCGCCAGGAGCGACGCCTTCTCGAAGAACGACGTCCAGTCGGCTGTCCGCGAGCCGAGGGCGTTCATCTCCGTCTCGACGACGAAGGAGACGGCGGAGAGCTCTCCGGCGACGGCGAGGTAGGGCTGTTCGGTCTCGAGCAGGTTCGAGAAGAAGGTGGACGGGTTCGGCGGGTCGAGACGTCCCTCCCAGCCACAGGTCTGCACCGAGCCCTTGGTCGTGCACGGCTCGACCTCGATGATCGGCCGGAGCGACACCGACAGGCCGAGGCTCTCGGCCTCCCGGCCGAGCAGGAGCAGGCTCTGCGGCGTGGCCGACCGAGGTCCCTGCTCGACGACGTCGGACCGGTCGCCCGGCGAGTACAGGTACCAGACGAGCCCCACCCGGGAGGCGTGGAGCTGGTCCTTCACGTCGCGGAGGATGGTTTCGTCCTGGTGCTCGATGGTCGAGACCGACAGCTTGCGCGAGGCGAGGAGGTCGACGCCGAGTGCCGGCTTCACGGCCGCCGTGGTCGAGCCGGAGCCTGCCCCCGACTGGAGCGTGGTCGCGGGCACGAACGGGTGCAGGCTGCAGGCCGAGAGCACGAGGCCGAGGCCGCCCGCCAGGAGCCCCGCCCCCAGCCGGCCCGCCCCCAGCCGGCCAGCCCCCAGCCGGCCGCGGCGCCGGCCAGGCCCGAAGACGCTCATGGTCCCCACACTGTCACCGTTTCCTTGAACCCCCGAAACGTCGCCAACCTGACGAGCTGGCGCAACTTGGCGTAGAAGGCCGGGTCGTCCGGCGGGTTCCCCTGCAGAAACGTCGTGTAGGTGATGACGTAGCTGGCCGAGCTGGCACAGGCCGAGGCCCGTTGCTCGTCGCACCACGGCTGGGGGATCTCGTCGCCGATCGACTCGATCGTGATGACCGTGGCGCCGTGCGGGATGTGCGCCCGGGCGTAGGCGGCGACGGCTCCGAGGGCGTTGTCGTGGCGGGAGTAGACGCGAAGGGTCGCCGACCCGAGCCCGAGGGCGACGAGGAGCCCGACGGCCGCGGGCGCCACCCAGCCGCGCCGCACGAGCCCCGACCGAGCCGAACCGGCACCCTCACGCCTCTTCCCCACGAACAGCACCGCCTCCACGTACAGGTAGCAGTAGAGGGGCACGAGCACGAGGACGAAGTACTCGGGGAACCTGAGGCTGATGGCGGCGAAGGTGACGACGGCACCCCAGCTCCACGCGAAGAGCAACCCGACGTGCTCGACCGGGGCGAAGCTGCGCCGGCGCACGCACTGCACCACACGCACGACCATGACAACGAAGGCCGAGATCGCCACGAGCAGGCTCGGCAGGAAGACGGCGTACTGGCGGGAGAGCAGGTGCAGCGCCTTGAGGGGCGACGTGAGCGTCCCGCCGCTCGCCCGCAGCCCGAAGGTCCGGCGCAGCTGGATGAGCGTGTCGGTCACGAACCAGTCGTGACCGCCGTAGTCGTAGGCGATGCCCATGTAGCTCACGTAGGCGGCGATCACGAGGAAGGCCGTGCCGAAGATGGCGAGGTGCGCCCGGCGGTCGCGGCGGATGAAGGCGTGCAGCAGGACGACGACGAGCAGGTAGGCGCCCGTCTGCTTGAACACGGCGGTCGCTCCGAGCGACGCCCCGGCGAGCACGAGGCGGGCCGTCGTCGGGTGCTCGAGCGCCCTGCGGTAGAGCACGAGCGTCAGGACGACGAGGACCATCAGCGTGTTCTCGATGTACGAAACCCGCTCGACGAACAGCAGCCACCCGTCGAAGACCAGGAGCGTCGTGGTGATGGTCGCCAACCGGACGTCGTAGAGGCGCCGCAGCAGCGCCCAGACGAGCGCGAAGGCGACGAGGGAGGAGACGACCGAGAGGGCACGGGCCGCCGGGATGCCGGCGCCGAAGACCCGGAACCACCCGTCGAGGACGAGGAAGTAGAAGGGCGGGTGGAAGAGGAACGGCGCCCACGGCAGCCCCGCTTCGATGCGGTCGTTCAGCGTCCCGTGGAGCAGCAGCGTGCGCCCGATCGAGGCGTAGACGGGCTCGTCGGGCTGCCAGCCGGGGCGCGTGCCGAGGTCCCAGAACCGTGCCACTGCCCCGACCGCGAGCACACCGAGGAAGGCGATCGTCCAGCGGTCGGCGGCGAGGCGGCCCGCCAGGCTCCGGCGAAACGGGGCGGCGGCGGGCGGGAGCTCGAGGCCGGCGGGCGCGCCGGGATGCTGCTCGGTCTCGACGGCCATCAGTCGACCAGGAACTCGGGGGCGGGCTCGTCGCTGACATCAGGCTCGGAGAGGCGTTGGTGAGGACGCGTCGCCGAGCCCATGTCAGGTCCGGGGACGAAGAGGTTCACCAGCATGACGAGGAGGAACCACGTGCCGAGCGCGCCGGCGATGACGGGATAGAGGACGCTCTCGAGCCGGCGGCTCGCCGTGAGCTCGTACAGCATGAGCCCGACGAGAAAGACGCCGGCGACGGCGGCGACGACGGGCCAGAGGCCGGCCGTGAGCAGCAACCACGCTCCCATGGCCGCCCCGAGGCCCGCCAGAGGCAGCAAGAACGCCTGGATCCAGCGCTTGCGCGCGAGCGGGCTCGACGGGTACTGCTTCATGAACTGAGCGCACCCGGACGCCGCGATGGTGTGCTCCGTGACGAGCTCGCCGAAGGACCGCCGGTGGTGGTGAAGGCCGGTGAGCTCGTCGGAGAGAAGGACCCTGTGCCCCGTGTCCATGACCCGCCAGAGCCACTCGTAGTCCTCGTACCCGACGTTCCAGCGCCCGTCAGGGGCAGCGGCTCGGTAGAAGCTCCGCGTGAAGACGAGGTTGGCCGTCACGGCCGGCTTCGTCCGCCGCTTGCCGAAATTCGAGGCCGTGAGGACGTACTCACGGCTCAGCCTCGGCGTCTTGGCACCGAGCCTGGTGTCGTCGACGTAGCGGCCCCAGAAGTCTCGTTCCAACGACCGCATGCCGCCGGCGACGCACTCGGCATCGGCGCTCGAGAGGAGTTTCAGCGAGCGGCTGAGCCAGCCGCCGTCGAACTCGATGTCGCTGTCGACGACCGAGAGGTACTCGCCCGAGGCGAGGGCGAGGCCGAGCTCCCGCTTGGCGGCGCAGTCACGTCCCGCTATCGCCGGGTGCTCGATGCGCACGAGCCTTGGATCCGAGATGGCCGAGATGGCACCCCACGACGAGTCACCGGCGTCGCCGACCACGATGACCTCGACGAGGCCCGGGTAGTCCTGCGCGAGGAGGGACTCGACGGTGCCGCCAAGCGTCCGCTCGCTCGCCTTGCAGGGGATGACCACGCTCACGGTGGGAACGGTCACGACGCACCGGGCCGTCGGGGACGGTCCGCTCCGGCGGGAGCGGTGAAGATCCAGTAGTGGCCGAAGACGTAGTTGACGAAGGTGAAGACGACCGTCGTGACGAGGTTCGCCACGAGGTACTCCATGCCGAGGCGCACGAGGCCGGCGTAGAGGAGCAGGTTCAGCACCTGGGCGAGCGACTTCTGCACGTTGAAGCGCCAGCAGCCCCGCCAGAAGCCGTACCGGCGGTCGCCCCACGTCCAGTAGTAGTTGAGGACGAAGCTCACCTGGACCGAGATGACGCCCTGCAGGAAGAACGACAGCACCGTGCCCATGCCGAGCCCGCGGACCATGAGGAACTGCAGGCCGATCCCGAGGAGGAAGACGGAGAGGCCGATGGCGCCGAAGACGACGAAACGGCCGGCGTGGGCCCTGATGGTGAGCTTGACCTGCCGACGCCTGGCGCTGACAGGCGCCGGCGCCGCGACCGAGGCCGGCGCGGCGGCTGCCGCGGTGACGGGCGAGCCGGCGGGCGCGGCGTCGAGGGCCCGGGGGGACGCCCGGCCGAGAGGCGCCTCGGCCGTCACCGGGCACCCTCCAGCCTCCACATCACCCAGCTCCCACGGCGGAACCCCCCTGCGAGTTGGACTCCGAAGTCGTAGGGACCGGTGGCGACCACCGTGTAGCGAGGTGACTCGCTCAGGAGCACCGCCGTGAAGGCGGCGATGTTCTTGTTGTCCTCGATGGACAACTGGCGGAGCCGGCGTGCGACGCCGCCCGCCGAGGCGGAGAGTGTCGGGACCGAGCCCGGATAGGTGAGCACGACGAGGCGAGGAGCGACCCGGGCAAGGGTGCTCTCGTAGTATCGGCGGAGCTCGGCAGGCGTGCCGCTCCTCGAGAAATTGACGGGTGCGAACCACTGCAGCGAGCTCGGCCTCAGGCTCCCGGGCACCGTGTAGTACGCGAGGATCTGCGGCGGCAGGGAGGCGACGGCTTCGCCGTGGAGTTGCGGCGCAAAGCGGCGCACTGCGGTCACCAGGCTGGCCGTGTTCGCCCAGCCCTTCTGGACCTGGAACGCCTCGAACCAGCCGTTCCAACCGAGGCCCACCGTCGCCAGCGCGGCCACTCCGAACACGGCGGCCCGCCGCGTCCCGCGGATGCTGAGGCCCTTGGCCCCCGCCGCGGCGCACAGCGCCGCGATCCACACCCCGCAGGCGAGGTGCTTGTCGAGCGACCAATCGGTGTGGACGGCAACCACCTGGTAGAGGGGCACGATGAGCGCCGTCGCCAGCATGATGGACAGCCAGAGCCGCTCGCCTCTCGTACGCGCCCGGGAGATACCGATGACCGCTCCGATGGCGCAGAGCACGATGGCGAGACCGTCGAGAGACCAGACGCTCTGGACGATGTCCGTGGTCGAACGTTGGTCGGGCAGCGCACGCGAGACCGTGGTCACGAACATGCCCTCCCAGACGTCCAGCAGGGTGGCGGTGCAGCTGAACACGACCGCGGTGACTCCGGCGAGCCACAGGGTCGAGGAGGTGGCGAGCCGGCGGTCGAGGCGACTGTTCCAGAGGACGGCTGCGCCAGCGATCACCGCGGGGATGTAGATGGCATACGAGTAGGCGGTGAGCCCACCGAGGGCCAGCAACAGACCCGCCGTGGTCGCGAAGGCCAGACGCCGGGCGCGAACGGTCGTTTCCACCACGGCCCACATGGCTGCGCAGATGCAGAAGATGGCCATCGGGTCGAAGGTCGCGAAGGCGCCCATCCGAAGAGCGCCTTCGGTCGTCGCCCACACGATGCTCGCCGCGATCGCCGCCGGTTGGCCGTAGAGGATCAACGCCGCCCGGTACAGCAGGGCGGTGGCCGCCAGCATGAGGACAAGGGCGAAGAGCCGCACGGCTGCAAGGTGAAGTGGCGTGCTGTCGAGGAGGGCCGCGATCGGCGGGTAGATCTGGGGCGCCCCGGAGATCTTGCTCTGGTAGGCCCAACCACCCACCCCGCCCTGGAACCAGTGTGCGATCTCGTGGTGCCCCAGCCACAGGTAGAGCGCCTCGTCGCCGAAGGCCGTGTTGCTCCAGATGAGCGGGAGCGACGCCCCGGCCTGGACGACGAGCACCAACAGGAGGGCCCACGGGAGGCGCAGCGACGGCAGCCGGCGGGCGTGGACGACCGGCGCTCGCCCGGGATCAAGTTCCTCCGCCGAAATGCAGGCCTCCTCGACCCGCTCCTCGACAGCCTGCGCGGCCATTGTCGTCGCAGCGTACGCGGCCCTCTCCCGGAGGGAAAGCTTCTTCGGCTGGTCCCCGGCAAGCGGGCCGCGGGTCGGCCCGGGCCAGGCCGCCGAGCGCCGCGAGTGCGGCCTCAGGCGGTCCTGCGGGCCGAGCGGCGATGCTCCATGAAGTCGACGAGGACGTAGTCGCCGAGGGTCTCGGGCGTCGTGAAGAAGGCCCTGCCGCCGTTCAGCTGGGTGATCCGCTCGACGAAGTCCTGGAGGTGCCCGGTGGCGTCGAGGGCGAAGGTGTTGAGCCGGATCCCCTCGCGCGTGCAGCGGAGCACCTCGGCGAGGGTGGCGTCGACCGTCGCCCGCACCGGCGGGTAGTTGAAGAAGACCTCGCCGTCCTCCATGAGGTGGGCGGTGGGCTCGCCGTCGGTGATCATCACGATCTGCTTGGTGCCGTGCTGGCGGGCGAGCAGGCGGCGGGCGAGCAGGAGGGCGTGCTGCATGTTCGTCCCGTAGACGAAGTCCCACGACACCTCGGGCAGCTGGGACGGCTTGATCTCGCGGGCGATCTCGGAGAAGCCGACGATCCCGAGGTAGTCCCTCGGGTACTGGCTCGAGATCAGCGAGTGGAGCGCCATGGCGACCTTCTTCGCGGCGAGGAAGTTGTCGCGCATCGGCATCGAGAGCGACAGGTCGAGCAGGAGCACGGTCGAGACCTGGGTCAGGTGCTCGGTCCGCTCGATCTCGAAGTCGTCGGGGTGGAGCCGCACGGGGAAGGAGACGCCCGCCCGGGCGCCGCCGTCGGCCGGCTCGAGGCGACCCTCGGCCTCGCGGGCGATGGCGTTGCGGACGGTGCGCTCGATGTGCAGGTTGAAGGGGTCGCCGAACTCGTACGGCTTGGTTGAGTCGGCCCGCTCGTGGCCAGCGCCCGCCGGCACGATCTCGTGGCCGCCGAAACGGTCCTTGGCGAGGCGGGCGAACAGCTCCCGGAGCGCCCGCTGCCCGATCTTGCGCAGCCCCTTCGGGGTGAGCTCGAGGCGGCCCTCCTTCTGCTCCACGAGACCCGCCTCCTCGAGGCGCCGTGCGAGGCGCTGCAGCTCGCCGAGCGAGGCGGCTGCGTCCGAGCCGAGCAGGTCGCGGACCCGGTCGAGATCGACTTCGGCGAGGGCACCCGGCTGGGGCGCGCCCGAGAGGAGCTCCTCGAGTTGGTCGAGCTCGGCGAGGCGGGAAAACATGTCGGACGCCTCGGCGAGCCCCGTCCCCTCCGAGCCCGAGAAACCGACCCGGCGGTCCCAGGGCGCCCCCGGGAACATCGAGCGGAGGTTCCCCGACAGCCGGTTGACCTGCCAGGAGAGGTCCATGTCGCCGAGCAGCTCGTCCATGAGGCCCTGCAGCTGGGACCTCTGGCCGGGCGTCATCGAGGCGAGCATGGCGGAGGTCGCCGCCATCCGCTCGGCCAGCTGCTCCAGGAGCTCCTCGAGGCTCTGCGGGTCGCCGGGGAAGAAGTCGCCGAACTCGACCATGAATTGCTCGAAGCTCGGGTCGAGCTCCTCTCCCCGCTCGCGCTGCTCGATCATCTGGTTGAGGCGGTCGAGCGCCTGGCGGAGGCGCTCGCGTCCCTCGGCGCCCATCTCCGAGACCGCCTCGGCGGCCTGATCGAGGTACGACTGCACGACCTCCTCGCGCAGGCGCTCCATCAGCTCCTCGAAGTGTTCGCGGGCCTCGCTCGAGGTGAACTCGTAGCGCTGGAGGCCGCGCACCATTCCGGCGAGGTCGTCGGGAAGGAGCGAGAGCTCGGCCTGGCGGTTCGCCACGTGCTCGTCGGTGACCTCCTGGCGGCGCTCGTCGCCGGATCGCCTCGCCTCCTCAGAGAGCTCGTCGAGCGCCTGGCGCTCCTCGTCGACGACCTGGCGGAGCGCCTCGGCGATCTCGGAGTAGACCCCGCCGAGGTCATAGCGCTCACGGGTCTCACGCCGCTCCTCGCGGAGCCGCTCGAGCAGCTCGCGCAGGCCTGCGACGTCGCGGCCCTCCCGGTCGCGGAAGCCCTGCTGCATGAGGCGGCGAAGGGCGGCGTTCACGTCGCCGTGGTAGAGGAGCTCGTCGTTGATCTCGGAGAGGACGGCGTCGGCGCCGAGGTCGAAACCCTGCTGGGTGCCGTCCCAGCGTGAGTAGCGGTTCTGCCTCACGTGCGCGGCCGGTACGTGGCCCGCGCCCCGGCCGACTCCTTGTTGAGCCGCTTGGAGAGGTGGAGCCCCTCGAGCACGAGCTCGATGGCGCTCGCCAGGGCGCCCGGGCTCTCGGACCCGGCGACGGCGGCGGCCGCCTCACGGAGCGGCGGGATGCGCTCGAGGACGGCGAGGTACTCGGCGCTCGAGAGGTCCGGCCCGGTGTGGACGACTCCTCCGTCCTCGAAACCTCCCACGACCCTCCCGAGCCCCTCGCCCGGCACACGTTCCCTGAAGGTCTGGAGGACGGCCGCGAGGAGGAGCTTCTCGACGATCTCCTCGTCCTCGCCCTCCTCGAGCGACTCGATCTCGAGCTTGCCGAGCGTCGAGGACCAGAGCGCGTCGAGGTCGCTCACCCGCGGCACCGCCTCGTTCTCGCCGTGGCGGATGGCGCGGCGCACGGCGGCCGCCTGGAGCGTCTCGTAGTTGGCGACGCTGAGGCGCACCGAGACGCCGGACCGCTGGCTCACCCGCGGGCTCCGGCGGGCGAGCTGGCTCAGGCGGGCGACGATCTCGGCCATGAACTCCGGCACCTCGACCCGCACGCCGACGCCCTCGATCGGCCGGGCCTCCTGGCGCATGATCGTGAGCTCGGTGGCGACCTCCTCGGGATAGTGGGTGCGCACCCGCGTCCCGAAGCGGTCCTTCAGCGGCGTGATGATCCGGCCCCGGTTCGTGTAGTCCTCCGGGTTGGCCGAGGCCACGAGCATGACGTCGAGCGGGAGGCGCACCTTGTGGCCGCGGATCTGGACGTCGCGCTCCTCGAGCACGTCGAGGAGGCCGACCTGGATGCGCTCGGCGAGGTCCGGCAGCTCGTTGATGGCGAAGATGCCGCGGTTCGTCCTCGGCACGAGGCCGTAGTGGATGGTGAGCTCGTCGGAGAGGTAGCGGCCCTCGGCCACCTTGATCGGGTCCACCTCGCCGATGATGTCGGCGATCGAGGTGTCCGGCGTGGCGAGCTTCTCGCCGTAGCGCTGCGAGCGGTGCACCCACACGACCGGGGTGTCCTCGCCGAGCTCGGCGACGAGGTCGCGGGCGTGGCGGGAGACCGGGGCGTAGGGGTCGTCGTTGATCTCCGAGCCGGCGATGGTCGGCACCCACTCGTCGAGCAGGTTGACGAAGGAGCGGATGATGCGGCTCTTCGCCTGCCCCCGCTCACCGAGGAGGATGATGTCGTGGCCGGCGATGACGGCGTCCTCGAGGGCCGGCAGCACCGTCTCGTCGTAGCCGAGGACGCCCTCGACGATGGGGCGGCCCGCCGCAATGCGCCCGAGGAGGTTGCGCCGCATCTCGTGCTTGACCGGCTCGGACACCCAGCCGGACGCCCGCAGCTCGCCGATCGTCCCGGCAGACGGTGGATCGCTCTCGACGGCGACGCCGACAAGGCTCGAAACGGACGGCGGGACGTGCGACTCGGTCATTGTCCCGAGACTACGACGCCCGGGTCCGAAGCCGGCAGCCGCGCCGCGGCCGCGAGCCCCTGCAGCTACGAGCGCGGACTCAGTGCTTGCGCCAGAGCGAACGGCACGGGATCTTCTCCACGTCCGCCCGGCCGGCGTACTTCTTGGCGATCTCGGTCACCTCGGTGAGGAGCCCCTCCTCGAGGGTGATCGGCGAGAGGCCGAGCTCGAGGAGGTGCCGGTTCTCGACGAACAGGTCGTTCTCGGCGGCCTCGTTGCGCGGGTTGTCGACGTAGTCGATCTCGGCCCCGGTGAGGCGTGAGACCAGCTTGGCGAGGTCGTTCACGCGGTGCGTCTCGGTCATCTGGTTGAAGACCCTCACCCGCTCGCCGGGCGTCGGCGGCGTCTCGCAGGCGAGCTGGATGCAGCGAACCGTGTCCTGGATGTGGATGAAGGCCCGTGTCTGGCCGCCGGTCCCGTGCACGGTGAGCGGGTAGCCGATCGCCGCCTGCATGAGGAAGCGGTTGAGGACCGTCCCGTAGTCGCCGTCGTAGTCGAAGCGGTTGATGAGCCGCTCGTCGAGCGCCGTCTGGGCGGTCTGGGTGCCCCAGACGATGCCCTGGTGCAGGTCGGTGACCCGGAGGGCGTCGTTCTTGTTGTAGTAGGCGAAGAGCAGCTGATCCTGCGTCTTCGTCATGTGGTAGATCGACCCCGGGTTCGGCGGATAGAGGATCTCGCTCTCGACGACGTTGCCGTCGTCGGTCGGGATCTGGATGCGCAGGTAGCCCTCGGGGATCTTCATGCCGGCGGTGCCGTAGCCGTAGACGCCCATCGTCCCGAGGTGCACGACGTGGATGTCGAGCTCGGCCTCGACGATGGCGGCGAGCAGGTTGTTCGTGGCGTTGAGGTTGTTGGAGACCGTGTAGCGCTTGTGCCACGACGACTTCATCGAGTACGGCGCCGCCCGCTGCTCGGCGAAGTGCACGACGGCGTCGGGCTCGAACTCCTGCAGCAGGGTGAGCAGGCGGTGGTAGTTCTCCGCCACGTTGAAGTACTCGAAGGTGATCTCCTTGCCCGAGACGTCGTGCCAGGCCTTGAGCCGGGTCGACATGGGCGAGATCGGCGTGAGCGACTCCGCCTCGAGCTCGATGTCCGTCTTGCGCCGGACCAGGTTGTCGACGATGACCACCTCGTGGCCGAGGTCCGAGAGATGGAGGGAGGTCGGCCATCCACAAAAGCCGTCTCCACCCAGCACAACGATCTTCACGCCAGGATCACCACCCAGGGAGTATCAGGCGCCACGACACCCCGCGGCGGCACCGATTGAACCGTTCCACGGTATCAGCCGGCCCTGCGGAATCCGGCCTCTGCGGGCCGGTGGCAGGGGGTGCGGGGCCGAGATGGCTCTCGGCCAGCTCTTGATGGAATGATCGTTACCGTCCCGAAACGAACCCAGAGCGTCTGACGGAGGCGAACCTCTTTGAGCGTGCTGCAGGAGACAGGCACCCTCCCCGAACCCATCCCGGTTCACATCGGCGGTGTGCGCGGCGGCCCTCCGAGATCCGAGGTCCTTAGGCGGGACCGCTGGTGGGTGCAGCCGCTCGTGGTGGTGCTCGGGCTGACCGCCTTCGTCGCCTACTCCACCTGGGCGGCCTTTCGGGGCGGCCACTACTTCACCCTCGGGATGGGGCGGGAGTACCTCTCGCCCTTCTACTCCCCCTGCATCGTCTCGAGCTGCCCGACCAAGGTGGTGTGGGGGCCGGCCGGCAACATCGGGGCGGTCTCGCCGGCGCTGCTGATCCTCATCTTCCCGCTCGGTTTCCGGCTGACCTGCTACTACTACCGCAAGGCCTACTACCGGTCGTTCTGGGCCTCTCCGCCGGCGTGCGCGGTGGCGGACGCCGGTTCGGCGGGGACGAAGGGGTTTCGTGCCAGGTACACGGGCGAGACCCGCTTCCCGCTCATCCTCCAGAACATCCACCGCTACTTCTGGTACGTCACCCTCGTCTTCGCCGGCATCCTCACCTGGGACGCCATCGTCTCGTTCCGTTTCCCGGGCGGGGTCGGCATGGGCCTCGGCTCGCTCATCTTCGTGGTGAACGCCGTGTTCATCTGGGCGTACCAGCTCGGGTGCCACGCCTGCCGCCACCTCTGCGGCGGCGGGGTGCGCAAGTTCTCGGAGGCGCCGCTGCGGCACCGGCTGTGGCGCTCCATCGTCACGCCGCTCAATGCCCACCACCAGCTCTTCGCCTGGTGCTCGCTCGTCTGGATCGCCTGGACCGACCTGTACGTCTACCTCGTCGCCACCGGCACCATCCACGACCCGAGGTTCTTCTGATGGCCGAGATCGAGCACCACGACTACGACGTCGTCATCGTCGGGGCGGGCGGGGCCGGGCTGCGGGCGGCCGTCGAGTGCCTCGAGAAGGGCGTGCGGACGGCGCTCGTCTGCAAGTCGCTCCTCGGAAAGGCCCACACCGTCATGGCCGAGGGCGGGGTGGCGGCGGCCCTCGGCAACGTCTGGCCGCAGGACAACTGGAAGGTCCACTTCCGCGACACCATGCGCGGCGGCAAGATGCTCAACAACTGGCGCATGGCCCAGCTGCACGCCCAGGAGGCGCCCGACCGGGTGCTCGAGCTCGAGCAGTGGGGCGCCCTCTTCGACCGCACCGACGACGGGCGGATCCTCCAGCGGGACTTCGGCGGCCACCGCTACGCACGGCTCGCCCACGTCGGCGACCGCACCGGGCTCGAGCTCATCCGCACCATGCAGCAGCGGGCGGTCTCCCAGGGGATCGACGTCTTCATGGAGTGCAAGATCGTCCGCCTCCTGAAGGGGCCGGACGGGTCGGTGAACGGGGCGGTCGGCTTCTTCCGGGAGACGGGCGAGTTCGTGGCCTTCAGCGCCAAGGCGGTCGTGCTCGCCACGGGCGGGGTCGGCAAGACCTGGAAGTTCACGTCGAACTCGTGGGAGTCGACCGGGGACGGCCACGCCCTCGCGCTGTGGGCGGGGGCCGACCTCATCGACATGGAGTGCGTGCAGTTCCACCCGACCGGCATGGTGTGGCCGCCGTCGGCCCGGGGCCTGCTCGTCACCGAGGGCGTGCGGGGCGACGGCGGGGTCCTCAAGAACTCCGAGGACCGCCGCTTCATGTTCGACTACATCACCGACTACTTCCGGGCCGAGACGGCGGACACCATCGAAGAGGCGGACAAGTGGTACGACAACAAGACCGACTACCGCCGCCCGCCTGAGCTCCTCCCCCGCGACGAGGTCGCCCGGGCCATCAACAAGGAGGTGAAGGAGGGCCGCGGCAGCCCGCACGGCGGCGTCTTCCTCGACATCGCCTCCCGCCGGCCGGCCGAGTACATCAGGCGCCGCCTGCCCTCGATGTACCACCAGTTCAAGCAGCTGGCCGACGTCGACATCACGACCGACCCGATGGAGATCGGCCCGACCTGCCACTACATCATGGGCGGGGTGCGGGTGGACGCCGACACGGCCCGCACGACGGTGCCCGGCCTCTACGCGGCGGGCGAGGTCGCCGGCGGCATGCACGGCTCGAACCGCCTCGGCGGCAACTCGCTCTCGGACCTGTTGGTCTTCGGGCGCCGGGCTGGGCTGGCCGCCGCCGAGTTCGCCCTCGGGTCCACGGGGCGGCCCTCCTACGACGCCGCCCAGGCGGCCTCGGTCGTGGAGCACGCCCTGTCGTACTTCGAGCACGACGGGGGCGAGAACCCCTACGCCGTCCACGAGGAGCTGCAGGACACCGTGCAGGACCTCGTCGGCATCATCAGGACCGAGTCCGAGCTGGTCGAGGCCCGCGAGCGGCTCGCCGAGCTGCGGGAGCGGGCGAAGAAGGTCTCGGCCACCGGCGGCCGGGCCTTCAACCCCGGCTGGCACATGGCGCTCGACCTCGAGTCGATGCTGGCCGTCGCCACCTGCACGACCCTCGGCGCCCTCGAGCGCAAGGAGAGCCGCGGCGGCCACACCCGTGAGGACTATCCAAAACCCGACCCTGAGTTCGAGAAGGTCAACATGGTGACCCGGATCGGCGGTGGCGCCGGGGCTGGCGCCGCCTCCGGCGCCGCCGCGGGCGGCGGCGAGGTGATGGTGACCCCCGAGCCGAAGCCCGTGATGCCGGAGGAGCTGTCGAAACTGTTCGAGGAGAGCGAGTGATGGCCATCGACACCGGGACCAAGACCCCTGTGGCGGCGGCTTCTCCCGGCACCGGGGCGGCGGCCGGCGAGTTCGTGATGAAGCTGTGGCGGGGCGACGCCGCCGGCGGCGAGTTCGTCGAGTACAGGCTTCCGGCCCAGGAGGGCGAGGTCGTGCTCGACGTCGTCCACCGGATCCAGGCCGAGCAGGCGCCCGACCTGGCGGTGCGCTGGAACTGCAAGGCGGGCAAGTGCGGCTCGTGCTCGGCCGAGATCAACGGGCGGCCGCGGCTCATGTGCATGACCCGGATGAGCACGCTGCCGGCTGGTGAGCCCGTCACCGTGTCGCCCATGCGGGCGTTCCCGGTCATGCGCGACCTCGTGACCGACGTGTCGTACAACTTCGAGGTCGCCAAGCTGATCCCCGGCTTCCAGCCCGGCCCTCCACCGCCCGACGGCTACCGGATGCAGCAGGTCGACATCGACCGCGGGCAGGAGTTCCGCAAGTGCATCGAGTGCTTCCTCTGCCAGAACGTCTGCCACGTGATCCGCGACCACGAGGAGAACAAGCAGCACTTCGCCGGGCCGCGTTTCATGGTGCGGCTCGCCGAGCTCGAGATGCACCCGCTCGACACCCTCGACCGCCGCAAGTACATCCGTGAGCGGATGGGGGTCGGCTACTGCAACATCACCAAGTGCTGCACCGAGGTCTGCCCGGAGGACATCCACATCACCGACAACGCCATCATCCCCTTGAAGGAGCGGGTGGTGGACGTGGCCTTCGACCCGGTCGCCTGGCTCGGGCGGAAGATCCGACGTCGCCCCTCGCCGACGCCGGCCGAGGAGGTCGCCAAGTTCACGGGTGCGGCCGCGGCCTCCGAGCGGGCCTCCGCCTCCTCCTCGTCCGGATCCTCCTGAGTGGACGCCGCCGGGCCGGAGTTCCTCTCCCCGGAGTGGCTCGCGGAGCTCGGGCATGCCGTGTCCTCGGCCGTGCCCGAGGGCGCCGAGCCGCTCCGCCTCGGCATCGTCGTGACCGGGGCGGCTGCCGTGCCCGGCGCGTCGTCGGGCGGCGACGTGTCCTACACGCTCGTGCTGGGCGGCCCGGCCGGGTCGTCGGTGGTCGCCGGGGTCGCCGAGGCCGAGGTCGTCATGGTCGAGTCGTACGAGGACGCCAGGGCGCTCGCCTCGGGCTCGGTGTCGGCCTCGGCCCTGCTCGAGGGCGGTCGCATCAAGCTGCGGGGGGACGCCCGGCGCCTGGTGGCGGCCGGCGACACCCTCCGGGCCGTCGGCGAGGCCTTCGGGACGGTGCCCCGCCCCTCGTAGCGGCCTCGCCACGCCCGCGGTCGGCGTAGAAGTGCCAGAGCGCGTCGTAGACCTGCCGGTTCGCGACGCGTTCTGGCACTTGTATGTCCTCTTCCGCGGAGATCTCGAACCGCTCCGACGCGATCGAGGGTGACGGCTCGAGTCCTCTGGGTCACGCCGTCAGTGTGCAGCTCGGGTCCGCAGGGCCGCCGAGGTCACGTCGTCGGGATCTGCCCGAGATTGAAGAGCTCGATGAAGAGCCCTACGAGCTCAGGGTCCAATTGCGACCCCGCCGCTCCGGCCAGCGTCCTCACCGCGGCGGCCGGCTCCAGTACGTAGGGCCGGTAGTTGCGTCGATGGGTGATCGAATCGAACACGTCGGCCACCGCGACCATGCGCCCACCGAGCGGGATGGCCTGCTCCGCCAGTCCGTACGGATAGCCGGAGCCATCCCAGCGCTCGTGATGCGACTCGACCGCGACGGCGATCGGCTCGAGCTCCGCCGAGATCGCTCGCAGCAGCTGCGCCCCCACCACCGGGTGGCGCCGCATCTCCTCCCATTCCTCGTCCCGGAGTGGGCCCTCCTTGCGCAGGATGGCACCTGGGACGGCGAGCTTGCCGAGGTCGTGCAAGATGCCGGCCCACTGCAGCCAGTCGAGCTCGTCGGCGCTCATGCCTCGGGCCCGGCCGAGAGCGGCTGCGCCGATCCCGACCCTCGTGGAGTGTCTGGCCGTCTCCGTGTCGTACGACGCGATGGCGCTGTCGAAGGCCGGCAGCAGCCCGACGTGCGCCGCGAAGAAGTCCCTCATCCGAGCCGACCCGACCGCGCTTCCCGCCTGGAGCGCGGCCACTCACCGCGGAACCGCTCACCCTTCCGGAGTCTCTTCTCGACGGACGGCTCGAACACTTGTGGCAGTTTGACGCTGTCATCTGACTCTGTCAACTCACTCGGTCAGTTAACGCCGTCAACGAGCTCGAAGGGGTACGATGTGCTGGTGGGAGCTGCGTCTGACGAAGAGGGATGGCCGATCGGTCGAGCCGTCAGAACAGCCCGCGAGCAGCGCGGTTGGACCCGCGAGGCCCTGGCATTCCATTCGGGGCTGAGTTGGTCGGCGATCTCCCAGATCGAGTCCGGACGGCGGGCCGAGCTGCGACCCTCAAGCCTGAACGCCCTCGCCACCGCCCTCGACGTCACCGTCGACTACCTGCTCGGGCGCTCCCCGGCGCCGCTCAAGACGCCCCTGTTCAAGCATCGGATCCTGCCTTATGCGACGACCGAGGACGTGCTCGCTGCTCTCGTGCCCTGGCTCCTCGAAGGCATGGCCGCCGGGGACCCCATGCTCGCGGTCACGAGGCCCGAGAACGCGCGGGCGCTGAAACGTGAGCTCGGCAAGGCCGGTGGACGCATCAGATTGGCCAACGCCTCCCACTGGTACCGATCGATGGTCGCTGCCATGGCGGCGTATCAGCGCTTCATCGACGAGAGCCTCAGCGAAGGGGCGTCCTTCGTCCGCATCGTCGGCGAGGCTCCCTGGCACCTGGACACCAGGTCCGCAACCGAGATCGAGAGCTGGACCCGCTACGAGGCACTCATCAACCTCACGCTCGCCGCAGCTCAGGCCGAGATCGTGTGCCTGTACGACACTGCGACCACGCCCGCTTCGGTGCTCGCCGGTGCCCACGAAACCCATCCGGACACACTGGAGGCGGGCGGCGTGGTGAGCCGAAGCGCCCACTACGACCCCTGCGGCGTGCTCCTCCGCTGACTCGCTGACCGAGCTCCTGACACCCGTCCGCCCGCGGTCGGCGTAGTAGTGCGAGAGCGCGTCGTAACTCGGCCGATTCGCGACGCGTTCTGGCACTTCTACGCGCTGGCGGCCCGGGTGGGGGCCCGCCGGCAGCCTCCACGGCCACCGAACGCGGTCGCCCCGACGCCTCCAGTCATATGTTTGCCCAGCTCATTGCCTCTTTCTTGGCCCGTGGGTAGGTTCCAGTCGGAGCCGCGATGCGAGGGGCATCGGGATCGGCTGGACCCAGCCGGATCGCCGCGCCGCCCGCTCTCGGTACGACGAGCCGAAGGAGGCGCTGATGCAGCTGACGAGGACCCCGGAGTCGGTCCTTCGCACCGCGAGGACGGTCGGCTCGGTGGCGCTCGGCCTGTTCCTCGTCGCCATCTGCATCCTCGGGCTCCTCGTCCTGGCGGCCCAGGCCACTCGCACCTGACGCCGGCGCCCGCGCAGCCCGGCGCCGAAGGGGCCGACCTCGTCGCCGAGGCCATCGAGCGCCTCCGAGGGGAGCCCCCCCACGTCCTCGTCGTCGCCATCGACGGCTACGGGGGCTCGGGCAAGTCGACCCTCGCCGGGCTCGTCGCGAGACGGACCGGAGCGACGGTCCTCGCCATGGACGCCTTCTTCCGCCAGCCGCCCGGCGACGGGGCGGCGACCCTGGCGGACTACTACGACTACGGGCGCATCCGTGCCGAGGCGCTCGAGCCGCTCAGGCAGCGCCGCCCGGCGGTCTTCGTCGCCTTCGACTGGGCGACGGGCGCCCCGGGCGCGCCCGGGCGGGCCGAGCCGGCCGACGTCGTGCTGCTCGACGGGGTGTCCTCCGGGGCGGCGACGCTCGGCGACCTCGTCGACCTCGCCGTCTTCGTCGACACGCCGGAGGCGGTCCGACTCGAGCGCCTCCACGGGCGGCTCAGCGATGACGAATGGGACGAGCGCTGGCTCGAAGCCGAGGGCGCCTACTACGCAACCCGCCCGCCCTCCTCCTTCGACCTCATCGTCCCCGGCACCTCGGCGGGCTGAACGGAAGGGCCGCCTCGACCTCCTGGGCTCAGGTCGTTGCTGCGAAGAGCCGCCAGGGGTCCGGCACGCCCTTCAGCTCGTGCTCACCGCGTGGCTCGAACTCCAAGCCTGAGCCGACGACCAAGTCCTTGACGGTGCTGGACACGAGGACCTCCCCCGCGCCGGCCAACGCGGCGACCCGCGAGGCGATGTGCACGGCCATGCCCCCGATGTCATCTCCACGCAGTTCGACCTCACCGGTGTGCAGCCCGGCGCGCACCTCCAAGCCAAGGCTTCGGAGGGCGGACCCGATCGCCTTGGCGCAGCCGACGGCACGGGCGGGCCCGTCAAAGGTCGCCAGCACGCCATCCCCGGTCGTCTTGACCACGCCGCCGCGAAAGCGGGTCACCTCCTGTTCGACAAGGCGGTCGTGACGGTCGAGCACGGAGCGCCAGTTCGCGTCGCCCATCTCGGCGGCCCGCTTCGTCGACTCGACGATGTCGGTGAACATGACGGTGGCGAGGACCCGATCAGACACCTGTGCGTGTCGGGTGCCGGTGAGGAACTCCTCGATGATCTCGAGGTCCGGGCTGTGGGAAAGGTCCCACGTCGCATGGCCGCTCGCCGCGATCTCCACCAGCTTCGCACCTGGGATGTGCTCCGCGGTCCATCGTGCAGCGTCGATGGGCACGAAGGGATCCGCACTGTGAGCGACCACCAGCGTGGGTGCGTTGACCGCCGACAGGAACGGACGCGCATCGGCCACGTGCACCCGCCGCCACACGGCCTGTGCCGCTGCGGGGGTTGCCGCGTTGCGCTCGTACCGGGCCAGCAGCGCCACGGTCGCCGGGTCGTCGGGAGCGCCCGCCACCAGCCAGCGCATGGCATTGCCGTTCCCCCAGTTCTCCCCGAGGTACTCGTCGAACCAGTTGATGCTTCGCCTCGTCTGCTCGTCGAGCTCCTCGAGTGGCGGCCCCACCGCCGTCAGCCAGAGGACGAGGGCGGTCGTGCGCTCGGGGTAGGTCGCCGCGAACAGCATGCCGGTCGGCCCGCCCTCTGAGAGCCCGAGGATCGCCGCCCTCTCGGACCCGGCGGCGTCCATCACCGCCCGGATGTCGTCCATGCGCTCGGCGAGGGTGGGCAGCCCTGCCGTGCGGTCGGAGAGGCCCGTGCCCCTCTTGTCGAAGAGGATCACCCGGCCGAACGAGCTCAGACCGTGGAGGGTCGCCGCCATGGGCGGCATCTCCCAGGTGAGCTCGACGTGGCTCGCGAACCCCGGTATGAAGACGAGGTCGATGGGACCGTCGCCCACCACCTGATAGGCGATCGAGAGATCGCCGCTCTTTGCGTAGCGGGTCTCCGGCACCTCGGCCACCCCATAGTTTGCATCGAGCTGACAAGGCGAGGCCGCGCCAGCGGGGTGGCAGCGGTAGGGTCGGCACCGACCAATTCCGCGGGAGCTCGGGCGACACCGGGCTGAGAGGGCAGCTGGCGCTGCCGACCGCTCGAACCTGACCGGGTAATGCCGGCGTAGGGAGGGGACGCTCGCCATGGCGTCAGTCACACGGAGGCTCGCAGGCCTCCTCGGCGCGTGCGCCCTCGGGCTCGGCGCCTGCTCGCAGGGGACCGGTCAGCCGTCGGGCACGGGCGGCGCGCCCGTGCGCGGGGGCGTCGCCTACTTCGCCGAGCAGCCGCTCCAGCCTCCGACCTACATCTTCCCGCTCGTCTCTGGCGCCTACTACACCGAGGAGAACACCTCCTGGTTCCAGACGCTCATGTACGAGCCGCTCTACTGGTTCGGCGACGGCGGCAGGCCGACGCTCGACGCCCGGCTCTCGGTTGGCGACCCGCCCGTCTACAGCGGACACGACCGGGTCGTGACGATCACCCTCAAGGCGTGGCGGTGGTCCGACGGTGAGCACGTGACCGCCCGCGACGTCCTCTTTTGGATCGACCTCCTCAAGGCGAACACACAGGACTGGGCGTCGTACGTGCCCGGCGGCTTCCCCGACAACGTCGTGCGGGCCACCGTCCTCAGCGCCCAGACGATCCGCCTCGAGCTCGACAAGGCGTACAACCCCACCTGGTTCACCTACAACGAGCTCTCCCAGATCACCCCCCTCCCCCTCGCCTGGGACCGCACCGGGCCGGCCGTCGCAGCGGGACGAAGGCTGGCCGACACGACACCGGCGGGGGCGAGAGCCGTCTACGGGTTCCTCAACGCCGAGGCGAGGTCGCCAGCCAGCTATGCGGCGAGCCCCGTCTGGTCGGTGGTCGACGGTCCCTGGCGACTCACCTCGCTCACGAGCGACGGGCGGGCGACGTTCGTGCCCAACACGCGCTACTCCGGCCCGGACAAGCCGAAGCTCTCCGAGTTCGTCGAGCTGCCCTTCACGAGCGCCGACGCCGAGCTGTCCGTCCTCCGGGCCGGGACGGGCACCGGTGGGCCGCGCACGTCCGGGACGCAGGTGTCGGTCGGCTACCTCCCCGACAACGACCTGCCGCAGAGCCGGACGCTCCAGTCGGCCGGGTACCGCATCGTCGACTGGTTCCCCTACCAGTTCGACTACTTCGAGCCGAACTTCGCCAACCCGACGGCGGGGCCGGTCTTCCGCCAGCTCTACTTCCGCCAGGCCTTCCAACACCTCGTCGACCAGAAGGGCTGGATCCACGCCTACTACGGCGGCCTCGGCCTCCCCACCCACAGCCCGGTCCCGGCCGAGCCGCCGAACCCCTACTCGGATCCCCTCGCACGCTCGAACCCCTACCCCTTCAGCCTGAAGGCCGCCCGCAGCCTCCTCGAGGCCCACGGGTGGAAGGTCGTCCCGAACGGGCTCTCGTTCTGTGCGCGCCCCGGCCAAGGCGACGGCGAGTGCGGGACAGGGATCCCGGCCGGCCGCCGGCTCAGTTTCAGCCTCCTCTACCCGAGCGGCCTCTCCTACAGCGACGACTCGATGGTGGACCTCCAGTCGGTCGCCCGCCAGGTAGGGATCGAGCTGCAGCTGAAGGAGGTGCCGGCGACCACGATCTCCGCGACCGTCCTTCCTTGCTCCCCGCACCAGGCCGCCTGCAGCTGGCAGCTCGGCCAGTACGGGACGGGGTGGCTCTTCAGCCCCGACCACTACCCGACCGGCGAGGAGATCTTCCAGACCGGTGCCCTCGGCAACGTCGGCAGCTACTCCGACCCGTCGATCGACCGGCTGATCGAGGCGACGACGACGGCGCCACCCGCCGCGGAGCAGAAGGCCCTCGACGCCTACGCCGACGCTGTGCGGACTGCGGTGCCCGACTTCTGGCAACCGAGCCCGGGCACGGCGGTGGTGCTGCAGGGGAATTTGCGGGGTTTCGTGCCGAATGCGTACGGCTTCATCAACCCCGAAGAGTGGTACTTCACCGGGTCGTGACGTGACCGGCTACGTCGTCCGGCGGCTCTGCCAGTCGCTCGTCGTGCTCGTCGGCGTGACGCTCGTCGTCTTTGTCCTCGAGCACCTCATCCCGGGCAGCCTCGCCCGGGCGATCCTCGGCCCGCGGGCGTCGCCCGCCTCGATCAAGGCCTTCGAGACCGCCAACGGGCTCGACCACCCGGTGGTCGTGCAGTACGCCGTCTTCCTCGGGCACCTGCTCGAGGGCAACCTCGGACGCTCGTACCGGCTCAACCAGTCGGTCGACTCGCTCGTCGCCCACCAGCTGCCGAACGACGTCCTCCTCGTCGGCACCGCCCTCGTCCTCGCCCTCGCCATCGCCCTCCCGCTCGGGGTCGCCCAGGCGCTGAGGCGCGGCAAGGCCTTCGACCACGGGGCGACCGGCGTCGTCTTCGCCCTCTACTCGACGCCCTCCTACTGCCTCGGGCTCCTCCTCGTCGCCGGGCTCGCCGTCGCCGTGCGGGCCTTCCCGCCCGAGGCGCCGCAGTCGGCCGGCCTCTCGGGCGTGCTCCACGACCCGAGGGCGCTCGTGCTCCCGGTGCTCACGCTGACGCTCGTGAACGTGGCGCTCTTCAGCCGCTACATGCGCTCGGCCGCTGTCGCCACGCTGGCGGAGGACTTCGTGACGGTGGCCCGCGCCAAGGGATCGGGCGGCCTCGGTCTCGTGTGGCGCCACGTGCTGCGCAACTCGCTGGCGGCGGTCGCCACGCTCGTCGGCCTCTCGCTCCCGGCCGTCCTCACCTCCGGCCTCGTCGTCGAGTACCTCTTCAACTATCCGGGCGTCGGGCTCACCTACTTCACCGCGGCGTCGAGCTCCGACTACCCGGTGATGCTCGGCATCACGGTGCTCGTCGGGGCGGCCACCGTCCTCGGCAGCCTGCTCGCCGACGTCTCCTACGCCGTGCTCGACCCGAGGGTGCGCTATGGCTAGCGGGCCGCTCGTGCTCGAGGCGGGCGTGGAGCCCGGTGCCGACCCTGGCGGTCCGCCCCGGCGCCGGGCCCTGCCGCAGCTCGTCCGGCACCCCCTCGGGGCCGTCGGGCTCGGCCTCCTCGCAGCGGTCGTCTGCTTCTGCTTCCTCGGCCCGGTCCTCTACCACTCGAACCAGCTGAGGGTCGACCTGTTCGCCACCAACCTCCCGCCCGGGACGGGGCACCCGCTCGGGACGGACGAGAACGGCTTCGACATCCTCGGGCGGCTGATGGCAGGCGGGCGCTCGGCGCTCGAGGTCGGTTTCGGGGTGGCGGCGGCCGCCACCGCCTTCGGCGCCGCCTGGGGGGCCGTCTCCGGCCTCCTCGGCGGCGTGGCGGACGCCGTCATGATGCGGGTGGTCGACGCGCTCATCGCCGTGCCGGCCGTCTTCCTCCTCGTCTTCCTCGCCACGGCCTTCCGCCCGACCACCGGAGTGCTCATCGTCGCCCTCTCGGCCCTGTCCTGGGCCGGGCCGGCCCGGCTCGTGCGCGCCGAGACGCTGTCGCTGCGTTCCCGCCAGTTCGTCGAGGCGGCCGTCACGAGCGGCGCCCGAAAGGGCTGGATCGTGCGCCGGCACCTCCTCCCGAACACGCTCGACACGATCCTCGTCAACGCCACCTTCCAGGTGGCAGACGCCATCGTGGTCGTGGCGGCCCTCAGCTTCCTCGGCTTCGGGCTGCCGCCTCCGGCCGTCAGCTGGGGCGGCATGCTGTCGCAGGGCTCGAGCTACCTGCTCGACGGCTACTGGTGGGAGGTCTACCCGGTGCTCGGGCTCCTCGTCCTCACCGTGCTCGCGGTCAACTTCGTCGGCGAGGCGCTGCGGGACACCCTCGACGTGAGGCAGCGCCGGGCCTGAGGCTGTGCCGAACGGTGGCGCCGGCGTCCATTCGCGGCTGCTGTGGAGGCGGACTTGAGAGTCATCTCCGCCATCCGGCAGAGGAAGAGGGCGGTCGCCGGAGCCCCTACACCGTCAGACCGAGCGTCCAGAATTGCCCGTCGAAGTAGACGAGAGGCCGGGTCTCATCGCCCTCCAGCTCATATGCGGCCTCGACAAGTCCAACCAGCAACATGTGGTCTCCAACTTGGTGCGTGTCCGCCAGTCGGCAGTCCAGGTGGTACAAAGCTCCCGTGATCGCGGGCGAGCCGACATTCTCCCCGATCCCTGGCTCACAGAAGTGGTCGATGAACTTCGCCGCGCCGGGCGCTGCGCCATGCTCCGCCACGGCTTTGTGACCTGAAGCGAGAATGCTCGCTCCGAACCGCCTCGAGCGGAGAATCTCCTGACACGTGGCCGTGCGGAGCTGCACCGAGACGAGAATCTGCGGCGGACTCAAGGTCAGCGAGCAGCAGGAGCTGATTGTGAGTCCCCAAGGGCGCCCATCGATGCGGGTGGTGACCATGACCACACTGGCGGGAAGCAGACGCATCGCCTGGCGAAAGGCCGCTTCATCGACCGGCTGAACGTCCTCGAGCCGGGGATCCAGGAATTCGCTGGTTTCGACTCCCCCCGGCGCTGTCTCCACCGTGAAGTCGCCTTGCAGAAGGGTCCTCACGCCACCTCCTCGAGTCGGGGACTTGCCACGCGCTCCTTGACGGCCAGTCCCTACCGTTCGTCGGGCACGTAGGCGATGGCCTCGACCTCGATCAAGAGGTCGGGATAGGCGAAGCCCGCACAGCGAATCGCCGTACCAACCGGACCCGGCTCGCTGAAGAACTCAAGACGCACCCGTGTCATAGTCTCCCAATACTCGCGAATGGCGTCGCCGTCCCCTTCGAAATAGTAAAAGGTATTGAACTTGACGATATCGTCCATGTCGGCATCGGCCTCGCGGAGAACAGCCCGAATGTTCTCGAAGACGTTTCGGGTCTGTACCTCGATGTCGCCTGGGCCGACCGTTTTGCCCGTGGCGTCGGCAGAGATCTGGCCGCCGACGAAAATGAAGTCGCCGCACTTCCAACCCTGCGAGAACGGGACCGGAATGCTCCAGTCCCAGTGTCCCGCCGGCATCAGGCGTTGTGCGACCGCCGTGCCCGCCACTCTCTCTTTTCCGGCCATTGCCAGCGGTTTCCTTTCCTCAGCGGAGGCGCCGAACTCGGACGAGCGGCACTAGCTAGCGGACTCCTGAAGGTATGCAACGGCGCGAATCGGTGACCCGCTGCCGCCACGAATGTTCAGGGGCAACCCGAAGAAGAGGACCCGCCTGTTGACGATCCGCCCGAGGTTGGCAAGGTTCTCTGTGTTCGTGATCCCGTACTTCTTGCACACCATGTGACCGGTGAATTGTGGATCTTTGGAATTGTCAATCCCGACGTTGTCGGTGCCGATATTTACGACACCTTTCTGAGCGAGATACTCGGCACCATCCCAACGCAGTCCCGGGTACTCCTCCAGGAACTCCTGCGATGGGAAGAGTCGATCGCCAGTGTCGTACCAGAGCAGGCAGATGTCGCCTCGACGGATCTCCTCGCCATGCTGCGCCAGCTCCTCCTCGGCCCGCTGGATCGCCTCGACTCCGGCGTAGCCGACGCCTTCCGGGTCCGGATCGACGAACTTCACGTGGGACATGTTCAGGCAGACTGCCTCGCCCCAGTAGAACTCGAGAGGCATCTCGTCGACGGCGGGACCCGCCGGGTCGTACTCGTTGATGCCGTCGACGTGTGTCCCTGTGTGCTCGCTCATGATCAGATTTCGAGCGAAGAACCCGCAATCCGTCTTGTAGGTCGTCCGGAACTGCTCGTGGGTCTGGTTCGTGACGATGAACAGCTTCTGATGGCCGAACCACATCGGGAGCCCTTCGTACAGAGGTCTCGTAAGGTCAACGAGCTCACCCTTCCTCTTCAGCAGGTCGCTCCCGAGGAGGGGATATTGCGCGGCACCTGCTTCATAGGCGGCAGCTCGTGCGGCCTCTTGGGCCTCGCTGAACGTCATCGCCGAGCCTGACACTGCTGTCATCTCCCTTGCCTTTCTCTCAACCCGATCCTTCGACTGGCGGCTCGGTCCCCTCTCGTCACGGGGCCAGGCCGATGCGACATCGCTCACACGTCGGCCTCGCCCGAGATGCCGGCGTACTCACGCACGAACTTGGTCATCTGCGCCCGGTCGGTGTGCTCGTACACGAGATGGGCGATGTAGGCGGGCGGTGTGGCGTTGACGTTCTCGAAGAGCCCGACCCGCCCGGCATGACCGGAGGTGGTGAGGTCCCAGACGAAGTTGAAGAAGCGGTTCTTCTGCCTAGCGGTGACGCCCGTCCCCGGCAGGTACTGCTCGAGCTTGGGGCCGAACTCGGGGTGGTCCCAGATGGCCTCCGGCCAGCGCGAGATGAGGCCTTGCCCGCAAAGGTCCTGCAGCAAGTACATGATGCGGGGGTAGTTCTGGATCGAGTAGAGCCGACCGGCCGTCACAAGCGATGGGTTCGGGACCTGTACTCCGCACCACTCCACGGCCTCGACGATGGTGGCTATGGAATAGGCCTTGAGCGTCTGGGCATAGAGCAGGATCTCCGCTACTGCGTTCTGGACGCCGGGGATCTTGTTGGTGCCGAGAATCTCCGTGATGGCCTGTGCCGTGCCGGCAAAGATCTCCGCCCGGAACGCGAGGCGGGTCATGATCGACCAGAGAGCGTGCGCTGTGCTTTCGTAGTAGAAGTCCAGCAGGCTGGTGTTGTAGATGCTGAAGACGAGCTCGCTCGGAATGAAGACGTCATCGAAGATGATGATCTGGTCCATCTCTTCGCCGTTGACATCGACCGGGTGGTCGGCGGCATTGGAGGCGGGCCGCGTGCGTTCCCTCAGGACCAGGGAGAGTCCTGGGCTGTTGACAGGAACAGCGCACCAGACAGCAGCTTCCTTTGAGACACCCTCGCCGAGCACGGTCGAGAGCGTGAACACATGCGTCAAGGCGCCCATGCTGCCCGCCACCTTCGCCCCTCGGAGGACGACGCCGTCCGACTTCTCCTCGACGACGCGCAGCTGCCCGGGACGCTCACTGCGAGGGATCCGTCGATCGGACTGAGGATCGACGATCAGGTCGGTACTCAGCAGGTTGTTGTCACCCGAGAGCTGGACGAAATCCCGGATGTTCTTGGCGAACTCCTTGTTCTCTGCCTCCACGCGGTCGATCACGCCGAGGAAGCCGATCGCCATCATCGGTCCGTAGTCGGGCGGCCGCCCGAACATCCCGAGGGTCTCGAGCGTGATGCGGCGGTTGCTCTCGCGCTTCGCCCACAAGTGGCTCTGCTCGGTTGGCACCTGCCAGCCGACCGCACGTCGACCGCCGTCTTCAGCCACGTACGTGACGGCGTCTTGGCTCTCGGGGTGGAACTGCAGATCCATCACTCTCGCGATCGTCTCCACGGCCGCAAGGTCCGGGTGCGCCGTCACATCTCCTACTTCTTCACCAGTACCGTCCACTACTCGGCGCCCGTCACGCAGGCTCTGTTTGTACTGCTCGCCGCTCAGGAGGTGCGGCTCCTTGCCTGCACGAAGCGCCTCTTGCACACTCGCGAAGCCCCCGGGGGCGCGTTCACTCACGCTCATACCTTCCTCACATCCATCGGTCCGAGCGCCGGTGTCGACGGCGCGCCTACTCGAGCTTGCTCGGGTTCAGAGACTCTCTCCCACCGTCTCGACGGGTCCCGCCGGTACAGGGATTGCCTCGCTCGTCTCAGGCAGTAGGCCGAGGTGGCCTGTCCGCTGGAACTTACTGGCAGCGGTGTCGCCTCTTTGGAGTTGGCTCGGAAAGAGCGACACGAAGATGGGATACAGCACCAAGCCGAGGCCGCCCGCCACGATGAAGCAGAGGTAGCCGCCGGTTCCGGCTCCGAGCGCATTCGCCAGCGGGCCGACATAGATGCTGGTGTCCGCGAACAAGAGCCCGAGCACAAGGGCGGGAATCCACGCGGCCAGTGCTGCCAGGTTGAAGCCGTGGTAAAACCAATAGCGGCCGCCCTTGAGCCCACGATTGAAGACCTGAAGATCGCCCTCGGCGTCGTAGCTCCCCCGCGCCATGAAGTGACCGAGCAGGACGATGAACATCCAGGGCGTCGTGACCACCACAAGAATGATCAGGAATGCGCCGGCAAAGCTCTGTACCGACGACCTGAACTGGCCCAGGATCACGAGTCCCGTCCCGACCACACCGATCAGCGCCGTGGCCTGATACCGGTGCAGTCTCGGGAAGATGGAGGACACGTCCAGGCCGTTGCCGTAGATGCAGATCGCCCCCTGTGCAAAGCTGCCACACACCCCGATGAGCACGATCGGGATCACATACCATGTCGGGCTCAGGGCGATGAGGCCGCTCACCCATGTAGCGTTCAGCGGCATCGCCGTCGCCGTGTACGTGGCAAAGATGAGGGCGATAGCGCAGCCGACGAACATGCTGCCGCCACACGCCAACGTTACCCGAGTTGGGCTCCACCGGGTCGGTGAGATATAGCGGGCATAGTCGTTGATGAAGGGCGCGTATGAGATCGGCAACGATGCAGCCGTGACCGCGCTGAGGAGCCAGGTTGCCCAGTACGAGCCGAGGATGTAGGGGCCGCCATGGATATGAGGATTGAAGTTGTGGGCGAAGACAAAGAAGCCGATGACGATGAGGATTCCCATTGAGGGCAAGATGAACCACTGCACGGCGACCACGTTGGCGTGGCCGTACGTCGCGACGATCACGCAGATGAGCGACATCAGGATGAAGGCGAGGACGAGAGCACCATTGCCTTGCGGCGTGTGAACGAGACGGTGCAGCCCGTAGACGGCGGCCTGTCCTCCGGTCCAGATCGCCAAGGCGAAGAAGCCAATCCCGATGAACAGGTTCTGGACGGACCCCATGACGCGGCCCACGACGCCGAAGAACGCGCCACTGCTCACCGCACTGTTGGTGCCTGTGTGTGTCCCGATGAGGGCAAAGGGCGCGTACAGCACCGAGCCGACGAAGAGGCCGATGAGCGTCGACCAGACCGCCGCTCCCCAGTCCAACCCGAAGACAATCGGCAGCTGACCAAGGACGACGATACCGAGACAGAACTCGATGGCAACGAAGACCCACACGAGCTCGCGGGGCCGAGACCGCCTTTCCGTCTCCGGTATGTAGTCAACGCCCCGAGTCTCAATGGAACCTATGGCGTCAACGCCCACGGTTTGCTCTACCACTGTCCCATCCCCCTTACCTCGCGGGCCCCGCCAGCGGCGAGGCACTCGCTCGTCTCCCCTGGTCAGTCTTGACGCTGAAGCACGCTGCAACCTGCGTTAACGGCCGAGTATTTCCCAAATGTGTCCATCGCGATCCTGTGCGAACGCGATCCGTGGCCCGCTCGGCTTGTCCTCTGCGCTCGCGACGGTGGAGGCGCCAGCTTGCACGAGGCATTTCTCGAGCTCGTCCACTTCATTACGTGCCACGATGATCGCTGCTGTAGTCGGTGCTGGCCCCCCGGTGTCCTCTACATGCATCTCCGATGCGAGCACCTCTCGCGAGATCAAAACGAGTCGGCAGTTCTGAAGTTGAAATGTGGCGATTGCGTCTGTCGCGCTCATGGGCTCAGCACCAAAAAGCGTGCTGTAGAACGCGACGGCCTCGTCTAAGTCGGCAACGGCAAACGTGACCTCATCAATGCGCGCCGGCAGCGATTCCATGACGCCCCTTTCCCCCTCGACTTGTCTGGCTCGACAAACAGTCCGGCGCGTCCTCGATGACGCTGCAGAATCGTCTCTTCGGAGCCGCTCACCGCACGGCTTGGATCAAACTCCCCGGCGGTGCCTGCTCGTGCAGATCGCCTTCTCTCAGTGCCCCTCTGCATCCGAGGCATGGTGTGCGCTAACATTCGCATGGTATACGAAGGGCTGAAAGAGCGTCAAGGGTTGCTGACCTCGGTCTTTGCCAGCCGATGTGCGCAGACTTTGTCAGCTTCTGTAAGTCCCGGGGGGGTCGCCGCTCGTTGGAGAGGAGGATCTGCGCGCTCCCGTTGCCTCACCGGTGGCGAGTTTGGGCCCGCCGTCCGACTGGCTCGCTCCACGCCCGTGTCGCCCACTGCTGCGCCTCGGCCCGCCGTCGGGGTGCTGGCTTCTCGATGCTCAAGGAGAACTCTCGATGACCGAGCTCATGCCTTTCACAATCGGCGTATCTGTTCACTGCAGCGACGGGCAGTGTGGTCACCTCAGCCGGGTCGTCCTCGATCCAGCCGCTCGGGCGGTGACGCACCTCGTCGTGGAGCCGAGGACCGAGCTCGGCCGGCTCGTCCCAATCGAGCTGGTCGCTTCATCTTCTGACGACATTCGCCTTCAGTGCACCGAGGCGGAGTTTCTCGAGCTTCCTCCTGCGGAGGAGGCTCACTTCGAGCCACACTCCAAGGGTCACTTTGGATACAGGGCCGAGCACATCTTCATGTGGCCCCACTATCGGCTCGGGCTCGCGACGGAGGGGATGGGAGGAGGCCACGCTTCCCAGCCGGCCCTCCACGACAAGATCCCCGTGGGGGAGGTCGAGGTGCGCCGCGGCGAGCAGGTCCACGCGACTGACGGCTGGATTGGAAGCGTGCGGGGTCTCGTTCTCGATCCGACGGATCACCACGTCACTCACGTGCTGCTGGATGAGGGACACCTCTTCGGTCACAAGGAGGTTGCAATCCCCATCAGGGACGTGACCGCAGTCGACGAGAGTGGCATTCAGCTGAGGCTTACCAAGGACGCGGTGCAGGCCCTTCCGCCCGTTGATCTCGAGCACTCTCTCGAGGGCACGTGAGCTCGACCTGGCTACGAGACAATTGAGCTCGGCCGAGAGGTACAGAGAACCCGGGCCTCGGGGTCCGCGATCGGGTGGCTCGACGCCTCGTCGTGCTCAGTAATCCCTCAGCAGATTGTTCAGCACGGCGACGGAGAACTCAAGCGCCGAGATGGGCACACGCTCGTCCACACCGTGGAACAACGCCGTGAAGTCCAAGTCGTCCGGCAACTGGAGGGGGCAGAATCCGTAGCAGCGGATCCCGAGTTTGGCGAGCCACTTGGCGTCGGTGAACGCTGTCCCGAGGAACGGAACGACGATGGCGGACGGATCCTCGAGGCGGAGCGCGTCTCCGATGGCAGTGATGACGGGCGCATCCCACGGAAACTCCAGGGCCGCGCCCAGGTACACCGTCTCAACGTCGACCTTCGGACCGGCGAGCTCCCGGATGGCCTTGATGAATCCCTCGTCGTGTCCTGGCAGGAAGCGGCCGTCCACGGAGGCCTCCGCATGACTGGGAACGACGTTCACCTTGTAGCCACCGGACAGGGAGGTCGGGTTGGCGGTGTCGCGCATGCCGGCTTGCACCATCCTCGAGAGGGGTCCGAGCTGCTCAAGCAAGGTGTCGACAGGCTCGACGTCCCGTCCAAGGGCACCCGCGACCGAGGCCAGGAATGCCCCCATCGTCGGTGTGACGTCCTCGTCGAAGCGGTGGTCTGCGATCCTCGCTACCGCGCGACAGAGCCACGAGACGGCGTTCCGGTCGTTGATCATGCTCCCATGCCCGGCTTGACCGCTACTTGACAGCCGGGCCCAGAAGGCGCCCTTCTCCGCGCTCGACACGAGATAACAAGTCCTGCCCGGCCCCGCTCGGTAGCTAAAGCCGCCCACCTCGCCGATGGCCTCTCGGCACCCGGCGAACACCTCTGGGTGTTCGGTCACAACGTGTCCTGCACCAAAGCGTCCACCAGCCTCTTCGTCGGCGAAGAACGCCAGAATGATGTCCCGGCGCGGCTGCAGTCCTGCCCGCCTCATAGCTCGCACCGTCGCAAGCATCGTGGCGACCATGTCCTTCATGTCAACTGCCCCTCGACCCCAGACGTACCCATCCTTGATCGCCCCGCCGAAGGGGTCCTCCGCCCACTCCTCCTCCGCGGCGGGCACCACGTCGAGATGAGCGTGAACCAGGAGCGGCGGGAGCGATGAGTCCCTGCCCGGCAGTTTCGCGACCACGCTCGTCCGGCCTTTCGACGCCTCGAACCGCCGTGAATCGAGCCCTACGTCAGCTAGGGCCTCTGTGACGTAGTCGGCGGCCGGTCGCTCCGGGTGAGTAGGATTCGACGTATTGATCCGTATGAGATCGCTACATAGCCGCACTACTTCCACCGATTCGTCCGACTTCACAGCGGAAGTTTCGTTAGCCATATCGCCTTTTCCTCGGGAAGAAGTCATGCCACGCACTCCGACGAACTCTCATCTCCACACCCACTCCTTCGGCCCGGATGCTCCCGCGTACGGCAGCGGGAACGGGACCTCGCCGGACAGGCTCCCCGAAGGCGTGTACATCCGCCAGGCCGCCCAGATGGTAGGGGTCCTCCCCGCCACCATCCGCATGTGGGAAAAACATGGTCTCATCTCGCCACAGCGCACGTCGTCGGGATACCGCGTCTACTCGTTGGACGACGTCGAGCGGCTACGCAAGATCCGCCACCTAATGGAGACAGGGCTGAACTCGGCAGGTACGCTCGCTGTGCTCGAGCTCGAGGACGGCGGAGTCCGAAGCTCGTTGCACAACAGTACCGACGGCAACGTCCATCGGACGGTGGGTGAGCGCCTGCGCGGTCTTCGCCGTGACCGGGGGCTCTCCTTACGCGACCTCTCCGAGAAGACACAGTTAAGTCCCTCCTACATCAGTGCGCTGGAACGCTCTCTCAGCACGGCATCCATCTCCTCATTGCAGAAGCTCGCCGCAGCGTTAGATACGCAGGTACCGGCCCTGCTCGGCGGAAGCGTCAGCACTTCGTCACCCGTGGTTCGCCGTCGAGAGCGACAGCGGCCACCAGGTGACACGCCAGGGGTCGTCTTCGAGGACCTCTCCACTACCGATTCGCAGCTCGAGCCGCTCCTCATGATCATCCATCCGGGCGCCGGCAGTGATGGGTCGTACTGTCACGAGGGAGAGGAGTTCCTGTTCATGCTGAAGGGGCGGCTTCACATAACGCTCGACGGCGTCGAGTCCTACGATCTCGAAACGGGCGATGCGATGACTTTCGACAGCATGCGACCGCACGAATGGTCGAACCTGACCGATCGCGACACCGTCATCATCTGGGTCAACACACCGCGCACCTTCTGAGAGACTCACTGCTCCCCAGACTCTGGCTGATTAGCTGTGCTCTGGATCCTGAAGAACCGCCATCACCTCGACTTCGATCAAGAAGCCGTCATACATGAGGCCGGCCACCCGTACCGCCGTACCACAGGGTCCCGGGTCCGGCAGGTACTCCATGCGGATGCGCGTCATCTTCTCCCAGAAGTCGCGCACCTCGTCTCCTGTGGCATCGCAGCAGTAGAACGTGTTGATCTTGACGACGTCGTGCCAGGTCGCACCGGCTTCCGCGAGGACCTTCGTCACGTTCTCGAACACGTTGCGCGTCTGCACCTCGATGTCCCCGACGCCGACGACGTTGCCGTGTTCGTCGGCTGACAGCTGCCCGCCGACGAACAGCAGGTCCCCGACACGCCAGCCCTGAGAGAACGGGGTCGGGACATGCCAATCCCAGTGCCCAGCCGGCATGATTCGTTGCCGAACCGGCCCACCGTTCCCTGAAACGGACGTCTTGTCTGCAATCACCATGTCTCCGCTCCTCTCGTTCCAGCGAGCCTCGGCCTCAGCGAGGGGACGAGCCCGACCGCTGTGTCATCGAGGCCACTGCTCAGTGAATCCCGTGTGGCGCTGTCCGCTCGAGCTAGACGCCGAGAACCGCGACGGCGCGGATTGGTGATCCGGTGCCCTCACGGATGAACAGCGGTAGTCCGAAATACAGAAAGCGCTGATTGACCACCTGGTCGAGGTTCGTCAGACCCTCGGTGTTCACGATCCCGTACTCGCCACACACCATGTGCCCAGCGAACGTGCTGTCGTCGCTGTGGTCGATCGAGACGTTGTCGACGCCGATGTTGATCGTTCCCCGTTCTGCGAGCCAGAGAGCGGCCTCCCGAGTCAACCCGGGATGACGCTCCGTGTAGGCCAGGTCCGGGTACGTCCGATCGCCATATCCCGTGTACAGCAGGACCGTGTCACCGCGGCGCAGCTCCTGGCCGCTCTTCTCAAGCGCCTCTGCCAACATTGCGTCAGTGATGTAGTCGGGGTAGTCCACCGCTGTGAGGTCCAGACAGATTGCCTCGCCGTACCAGTATTCGAGCGGAGACTTGTCGATCGTCGGGCCAGCGCTGTCGTATTCGAACACCGCATCCGTGTGGGTCCCGGCGTGCTCGCTGATCAAGAGATTGTGTGCCTCGAAGCCGACCTCGGTCTTCCACACGCGCTTGAACTGCTCATGGGTCTGGTTCGTGTTGATGAAGGTCTTTTGATGGCCGAACCACATCGGCATGCCCTCGAAGATGGGACGCGTGAGGTCGATCACACGCACTCTCTTCTGAAGGACCTCATCACCGAGGCGTGGATAGCTCCTCATTTGCTCAGTTGCGACCATCTTCTCCTCCTCAAGCTCGGAACCTACAGGTTAAGTACGAACGACGCTCATATCTCGCTTCGGCCGGTCAGCCGACGGCGCACACCTTCGCCTCGATGTGTGCGGCGAAGTCCTCCCGGAACAAGGTCATCCCGGACATGATCGGGGGTGTCGGCATCGCGATCAGCGCACAGCTGCTCGGCATGTCGAGGACGAACTCGTCGATCTTCTCGAACTGAGAAAGCATCTCCCAGCGCCCCCCACCCTCCTTGATCTTCTTCATCAAGCCGGCATAGTTCTGAGTCTTCATCCGACATGCCGGGCACTGACCGCACTGTTCTCGTGCGAAGAACGATGTCAGCTCGCACAGGTCTTCGACGATGCAACGGCGCCGCGACAGGACTCGGACGGCGAGACAGCCTGGCTGGGAACCGGCGGCCACGATGGCCGAGTCGTCGAGCAGCACGTCAGCCGCAGCCGACGGCATGAACGCGCTCGATGGCCCTCCGGGCTGGATCGCCTTCAGTTCGTCCTTCTCCTCGAGCATGCCGCCCGCCCGCTCGATCAGCTCGCCGAATGAGACCTCGTCAGGGATCACTTCGTAGACGCCCGGTGCCTGGACATCGCCCGTCAGTGTCACCAGTCGCGACCAAGTCGAGTGAGGTCGTGCCTTCCCGGCAAGCACGACGCGCGGGAGGTTCGCGAGTGTCTCGCAGTTGCTCACGAGCGTGGGCTGACCTTCGATTCCGCTCTCCGCCGGGTAGGGCGGCTGGGCTCGCGGCTTCGCATCACGGCCCGCGATCGCCTCGACCGCGGCCGAGGCCTCGCCTGCGACGTAGGCGGTTGGCGCCTTGACGATTCGAAGCTCGACACCCCCCAGGAGATCCGGACTGCTGTCGAGCTCCGCCAGGGCGCGGCTGAGCGACTCGATGGCGGGGACGAGGATCTCGCTCACGTAGACGAAGACGACTTCGGCTCCCACGGCGGCAGCCGCCAGGAGGCTGCCTTCGAGGACCACATGGGGGTTGCGCTCGAGGAGCGTCCGATCCTTCTGGCTGCCCGGCTCGTCCTCGGCCGCGTTGCAGACGACGAAACGGGGGCTCGGTCCTGACAACACGACACTCAGCTTGCGGGCGAAGGGGAAGTGGGCCCCGCCGAGCCCGGTCAGGTCGGTGGTCGTGAGGATGTCGCCCAACAAGTCGACGTCCGAGCGGCTGGCGCACAGCGCGCCATAGCCTCCGGCTGCACGGTAGGTCGCGAGGTCCGAGGTGGACTCGGGAAGGAGCGGCTGCGTCATCGGAGCCCGACCTTTATTCGGTGAGTGAGAGGTCGCCCGGGCGAAGTCCTGCATCCAAGAGGTTGAAGATCTTGCGTGCGATGAACGACTTGCTCTGGTCGATCCTCTCTACCGGCGGGCCGCCGAGCGCGTGCGACAGGACATCCTCCGCATCCTCCGGCTGCACCCCGCTGTAGAAGGCACGCCTGTGCTCGATCAGCACGTTTGGGCCCTGTTCACAGGCGGCGAAGCAGACGTAGTCCCTCACGTCGACGTCGAGGTCCTGCTCGTCAGCCAGCTCGCGGAGTCGGTCCCGAACCGCCTCTGAGCCTCGCAGCGAACAGTCGATGTTCACGCAGACGTAGATGAGCTGCTCATCACACGCCTCGTTCTCGTCAAACACCGGTGCCGTTCTCCCGGTCGTCGACGTCCCAGCTGAGCACGACGACATCCTCGTCCCACTGGGTGAAGTATCCGTGATAGGCGGACACGACCTGATTCAGGTCCCGCGTGTCCCACTCGCGGCCGAGGAACGCCTCCACGGCTGAGCGGCGGATCACGAGGCGGTTGGGAGCGTCGAGCCTAATGATGCTCGGCGCGACGGAGACCTCGGTGGCAGGGTTGGACTCCAACGAGGCGGCGACGATCGCGTCGCACTCTTCCCCCGCCATGATTTCGATGCCGACGAACGAACGGGCGACTTTCGTGTTCACGGCTTCTCGATTCGCGAGGCCAGCTGCTGCAGCGCGGGGCTGCTCTCGACGCCGGCAGCGGAGCACTGCTCGCTGATCCAGCCGAGCGCCGCCGCGACCGACGACGTCGCGACGTCGGAGCCGCCCGCAACGGCACCCGCAGCCTCGATCGCTCGGGGAGTCCAGTGTTCGAGCCACTCCGAGACGAGGGCCCGGTTGGCTCCGCCGAACTCGGAGTCCTGGCACACGAGCTTCAGGTACTCCGCAGCGTCCGCTCGATGCCGCAGCTTGTCGTTCTCCACCGATTGACAGACGAAGGGAGTCAGCCAGTCGCCGGATGCGAGGCTCTGGGACTTCAAAGCGGCGTGGATCGCTGCCGTCACGATGGGCTCGACGATGATGTCGGCGACGACGATCCCCTGGCCCCAGTCAAGGAGTGCCATCACCTCCTCGATGAGCTGACGGAGCGGCTGGAAGCGCTGAGCCTCCTTCCACAGCCGCTCTCCCTGGTCGAAGCCACCATGCACGTCCTCGTAGGCCAGAGTGAGCTGCCCGTACAGCTGGGCGTGGCGGAGCTCGTCGAACATCATGAAGACGGTCGCGCCGGCGATCCACGACGAGAGCGCGAACCTCGTCGTGTGCTGGTGGAGCACACAAAGGCCCCACTCCGGGTACTGCAGCGCCGGCAGCAGTTCACGAAGGCGTGCGACCTGGGCGGGGTCGACACCGGCGATCATGCCTTCTTCAGTGGCGAAGTCGAGCGCCGTGTTCGTCACGTTCTGAGCCTTGGCTTGGAGCTTGGTGTACGTGAAGTAGTACAAGCTGTCCGGCGCCCGGTAGGCGTCCCAGTCCGTGCAGCGCAGCGCGGTGCTGGCGTCGTCCCAAACCGAGTAGCTCGCCTTGGCCGCTCCGTTGACGTGGAACGGCGCATGCCATTGGAGAAGCTGGCTCAACTCCTCGTACTCCGACAGCCGGCGTCGCTGGGAGCGACGACCTGCCGAGCTCTCCTCCCCCGAGGGCTCCCCTTCCGATTCAGCTGCGTCCGCCTCAACTTCGACGACGTCGGGCTTTGCGTCACCGAGCGCTCGCACCCTCACGAGGCCGAGCGGCCCGATACCCAGCTCGCTCAGCCGCTCGACGGACTTTGGACCCTCGACGAGCAGCTCCACCTGTCGGTGCTTTGCCGACCGGAGAGAACTCACCTTGTCGAGCAGCTCTGAGACTGTCGCGTCCTCGCTCGAGAGAGCTACTGCCTCCGGCGGGCTCTCGCCCTCGATCATGCTGTAGACGATCACGCTTTCCTCCAGCGTCTGGCCACTCGTTGTTGTCCGGGTCTACGACCGTCAGATGGTCGCCGGCACGCTCATGGCCGGCACATATCCGTCCGGCGCCCGAACGCCGCCGAGCGGTTTCCCGTCGGGCGTGATGTTGAGGAACTGGGCGACCCACTCCGGATCCTTGTCACCAAGCAGCTCGGCGAACGGAACTGCGGAGACCGCGTACTTGTCTGTCTCACGTTCGAAGATCCACTTGCAGGCCTCCGAACAGAACCAGTAGCGCCGGCCTTCGTAGTCCACGGGCAGAGCGACGGCACGCGCCGGGTCGGGGAAGGTGCAGGGGTACTGGCACACTCCGCAGAGCAGCGGGACGGCATCGCTGTCGACGTTCTCGCCTTCTGCGACGGCCCGCCAGAAGTCCCCGTGCACCCGGTCAAACTCGGGGTACTTCTCGTTGAGCCACTCGAGATCCTCAGGCGTGGGCTGGTGGACGTCGAACCACAGCGCATGCCGGTTCTGGTACAGGTTCCTCCAGACCGTGTGCACACCGTGTTCGATCTCCTCCATCGCGAGATCGAGATGGCGAGGGGGTTGCAGACCGAATTGTGACAGCTCCGAGACGTATCCATCGATGAAGTCGTCGATGACATAACGCTGGAACGCTTCCTTGTACGAAGACGGCCGGTTCTTCGGGAAGTAGTCCAGCACTGGAGCGACCGCCCCGACAAACAGCCGGTGACACCGCCAGAACCATTTGTCGACCCACTCTTGGATCAATGCGAGGTTGGTGTCGTCGTCCTGCAGCATCGCTCGAGCAGTCGACTGTCCGAGTGCCATGTGTCGAGTCTCGTCGCTCTGGATGGTGAGGTGGGCCTGACCGAAGCCGTAGTCGCCGTTCGCCACCCCCGTGGCCGGTGCGGCGATGAAGAGCAGATTCGTGAAGGCGGTCTCGAACACGAGGTTGGTGCCGATGATGGCTTCGATGGGGTCCGTCGTGATCAGATCTTCGAAGAACGACCTGTCGCCCTGGAAGTACCAGTGACGCTCGAAGAAGGTGAGGCGGTCCTCCGGCCTGAGGAAGCCGCTCTTGTGATAGCGGAGGTAGTCCTTGGCCTGAAGCACAGCCTCCTCCGCGTGGCGGCGCTCGTCCATCGCCTGCACCATCGCTGCGATGCGGATTGCGGGCGCAGGCGCGAACCGGGCCACCCGCACGTGGCCGCGGTAGTTGTAGTACTCGCTGTAGGTGAGCGCAGTGTTGAATGTCTTCATCGCCTCGACCCAGCGGGGATCGACCTTCTGAATATGGCCGAACCTGATGCCGGCGTCCCTCACGGCGTGGTACTTCTCTTCCTTTTCAGCCTGAATACGGATGTAATCCTCGAAGAGGATTTGGAATGGATCGTTGAACTTCTTCCAGTCAGGCATGTGGCATGCCGTACGCCACTCTTCCGGAATATAGGCATCCTCTGGGACATATGTGGGATCCCAATGCAAAGAATGGGTAAGCCGCTGATACCGTTCTGCTGGCTTCAAGATCCACTCCCCCCGTTTCTCGATACGATGCCACCGAACGCCCGTGGCCAATCACCGGCCTCACGGTTTCCGCCCTCGCTCTCACGCGCGGTTCCGATCAGGTGGCCAGTGGGCCTGTACGCCAACGTTGCGAGCGTACAGTAAGTTTGCGCGAGGAGTCAAGGGAGCTCCAGCCGCCGAAAAGCGCGGCGCGAGCAGCCCGCCGTCGCTGGTCCGCCCAGAGATTGGTCTCGAGCGGCGTGTCGCGTCGTGGCGGACCGCCGAGCAAAGCCGCACGCCGAGAGACGCCACGGTAGGGCGGACGACCAGCGGCGTGTCTCCGGCCGCTGCGAAGATGGAGACATGATCGACCACCTCTCCATCCAGTGCGAGGACATGGCGGCGAGCTCGACCTTCTATGACGCCGTGCTCGCTCCCCTCGGCGGGACCCGGGTCATGGACTTCGGGGTCGCCGTCGGCTACGGCGTCGACGGCAAGCCCGACTTCTGGATCGGCGGCCACGAGACGGGCGAGGGCTTTCGGGAGTCCCACATCGCCTTCGAGGCGAACGACAGGGCCGCCGTGCGCGCCTTCTTCGAAGCCGCCACCGGGCTCGGCGCCGAGGTACTCCACGAGCCTCGGCTGTGGCCCGAGTACCACGAGCACTACTACGGGGCCTTCGTGCGCGATCCGGACGGCAACAACGTCGAGGCGGTGTGCCACCGCCCGGAGTGACCCGGGCGAGACGCTCGTCGTGAAGAAGTAGCCGGCCGCCCCGAGAGGGGTCGAACGGCCCTGGCGCGGCCCTCGTGGCACCCGCAGCATGAGTCGGGAGAAGGAGGTGCGCCATGCGAGTGCTCGTGACCTATGGATCCACACGAGGCGGCACCGAAGGCCTCGCCCACATGATCGGTGACCGCCTGCGGGAGAAGGGCCTCGAGGTCGACGTGCTCGCGGCCGGCCAGGTCGTGCGGCTCGAGACCTACTCGGCCGTCGTCATCGGGGGTGCCCTGTACGCCATGCGCTGGCACAAGGACTCCCGCAAGCTGGTGCGCCGCAACGCCGCCGAGCTACGTCGGCTGCCCACCTTCTTCTTCTCGAGCGGCCCGCTCGACGACTCGGCGAGTAAGAAGGACATCCCGCCCGTCGCTCAGGTGAAAGCCGCCATGGAGCTCGTCGGCTCGAGGTGGCACAAGACCTTCGGCGGCCGGCTGGAGCCGAACGCCAAGGGCCTCATCGCCTCCCGCATGGCCAAGCGCCTGTCGGGTGACTGGCGCGATGCGGCTGACGTCGAGGGATGGGCGAGCTTCGTGGCAGAGGAGATCCGCCACAGGGTCGCGGAGGGCACCGCCGCCTGAGGCGGGGCGCCGGCGGAGCCCGCCGCCGGCCGCCGCCGAGCCCCTCCGAACATCAGATCCCCCGAACGCCTGCAGCGCTCGGCCCATCGCCGCCAGTGGTATTCGGCCGCGGCACGTTGTCACCTGATTCCCCTTGACTTACCTTGCGTTTTGTCGTCGCAGCACGAGGGAGGGGACCGATGGAGCTCGTGTCGGCAAGACCGGTGGGACGGGCGATCGCAACGGGGCGCTCGTTCCTCACGACAGGGCTGTTCGCCGCTGTCCTCATGGTGAACACGGTCGTCGTGATGGAGCTCGTCCGGGCGGTCACGAGCCGGTAGCCGAGCGGCGGCGCCCGAGCGGACGGGCCGGGGCGCTCGAGGGGGGCACCGGCGCCGAGCGGACGGGCCGGGGCGCTCGAGGGGGCGCACCGGCCCGCCCGCCACAAGTCGGCGAAACGATCTCAGCGGCGGGTGGCCGCCTCGAGGTGGCGCAGCCGGGCTCGCAGGGCGCCCGTCCGCCCGAAGCTCGCCACGAGGTGGGCCGTGACGGCGTGCGCCGTCGCCGCCGTCGTGGCGTTCGAGAGCAGCGTGGCCGCGTTGATGAGCAGCTGGCAGGACTGCGTCTCCGCCGATGCGGCACCGGGCGGGATCGGCATGTGGGCGAACTCCACCTGGTCGAGCTGCGTCTTGATCTCGTTGGCGAGGTAGTCCCTTACCACCTCGAGCGCCTGGAGCGCACCGACGATCGCCGGGTAGGTGGTGTCCGAGCCCTCGATGCCGTTCGTGTCGGCGATGAGCGTGGCCGCCCCGAACTCGCCGACGCTCGAGTTGAGCTGCTTGTAGCAGGCGCCGAGCTGGGTCACCTCGGGCGCCCCGAGCTGCGGGTCGGGGTGGCTGAGAATCTCGGTGATCACGCGGCCGTCCGGGATGTAGTCGTCGGACAGGCCGGCGAGGTAGACGAGGGTCGGCTGGATGTCGCTCTCGTCGATCCAGGTCCCGGTGTTCGGGTTCTGCACCGAAGTCTCCTGCCCGCTGCTCGGCCCGGCCGAGCTCGGCCCGCTCGCCGGGCCCGAGCCGTCGAGGCCGAGGTTGGCGACGCCCGGCCCGACGATGCCGAGCCAGTTGTTGTTGATCTCGGCCGCGTAGTCGCCGTGGTCCCAGGCGAAACCGGTGGTCTGGGTCACACACCCCCCGCTGCCGCAGCTCGTCCCGCCGTTCGAGAAGTAGTAGTCCGGCTTGGCGAAGAGAGCGAGCGTCGGCGTGCGCGCCGGGTCGGCGTTCACCATGTGGACGATGGCTTCCTCCGTCGGGTCGGCCAGGTAGTTCGTGATGGGCTGGCTGCCTCCGGCGTACGGGTTCGTGGCGGTGAGGCCGGCGACGTCGTGCTCGAGCGTGCGCACCTCCGAGGTGAACTCACCGGGTTGGCCCGTCACGTAGAGCTCGGGGGCGGTGTCCGCCTCGATCGAGTACGGCGTCGTGTCGGACTTCTCGGTGGCGAGCAGCCCCGACAGGTTGGCGCTGAGCTCCCCGAAGCTGCCCGCCGGGTAGGTGCAGGGGACGTCCGGCGTCACGGTGTCGCCGCTCACGGTCGCCCCGTCGCACGTCGCTGGCGTCGGCTGGACCGACCGGCCGACGTTGGCGCCGGCCTCGTGGTCGCCCTCGTCGGCGCTGAAGACGAACAGGGTGTTGCGCGGCGTCATGCCGTCGGCTGCCAGGCGCTGGAAGAAGGTGGCGAAGGCCTGGTTGTAGTACTGAGCCTGGGCGACGTAGCAGGGGCTCCCGCTCCCGAGGGCGGCCGGGGCGTGGTAGCAGGCGTCGCCCGACGCCGAGAGCGAGGGGATGTGCTCGTTGCCGTGGATGTCCGAGATGTAGCCGTAGGTCACCGGCACGCCGGACTCCTGCATGTCGGCCAGGTAGGCGAGCGTCTGGCTGGCGTTGATGTCGGAGAAGCCCGGGAAGCCCGGGTGGTCGGTGAGGAAGGCGCCGTCGATCTCGTTCCCGTTCTCGTCGACGAGGTTGCCGGCGGCGTTGGTGACGCCGTACCCGTTCCGGGTGACGTTCGGCGTGCCGGCCCCGAGCACCGGGGCGACGTACCGGTGGCCGAAGAGCGCCTGGTAGCCGGTGTAGCCGCCCGGCTCGTCGGGGAGCAGGTCGGAGACGGCCGTCGGCGACGGGGAGCTCTGCCCGTACTTGACGGCCGTCGCGCCGGCGCAGAGGTGGGAGTGCTGGGCGCAGTGCACGGCCACGCCGATGTAGTCCGCCGTCTCGGCGTCCTTGAAGGAGTCGGAGTCAGCTGCGACCTGCTCAGCCTCCGGCGAGCCGGCCCCGAAGACCTTCGGGATGTCGAAAGTCGGGGTCTCGAGCTCCATGTTGGCGGTGGCGACGGCGCCGACGTCGCAGCCGGCGCGCGTCCAGGGCACCCACGGCGCCGGCGTCTCGGTCGTCGGAGCGATCGGCGTCGAGGAGGTGGCCGGTGGCACGGGCGAGTACACGAGCGACGGGTTGGTGTCGTGCCCGGCGTTGGGCGTCGCCGCGGTGTCGTCGATCGGGTCGGTCCAGTACGTGAAGGAGTCGCCCGGGTCGGTCGTCCCGTCGGTGTTGTAGGCCTGGAAGCTGTTCGAGATGGGCATCCCGGCGCGGTCGCCGTACAGGCCGGTCTCGGTCGTGATGATGTCGTCGGCGGTGTGGGCGATGAGCGGCGTGTGGTTGTTCGAGAGCATGGTCCCGTTGTCCTCGATGAAGTGCTCGAGGGAGGGGATCATCTCGAGGTCGGAGGGGACGTTCGGGTTGTCACGGTTGAAGTGGACGTTGTCGAAGACGATCTCGACGACGTGCTGGACGCCGCGGCCGAGGTGGCAGCCGGGCGCCGGCGGGACGGGACCGCCCGGGGGTGGGGGCGGCGGCTTCGGGCCTCCGGGCGGCGCTGCGCTGGCGCTGCCGATCGTGCCTGCCAGCCCGGCCGCCACGAGAGCGGCCGCGCCGAGGCAAGCCCAGAGACGCTGGAAGTTCCTTGCCGGCCTCATCGGGCCCCCTTTCGGGTGTTGGGGATGCGCACCGGTCGGCCCGGTGCGCTCTTCGTGAGGTCTATGCGAGGAAGGTGACCTGACAGTGAACTGCCAGCAGCGCGGAGGCGAACAACAGGAGACGGGATCGTGTCACGTGGCGCCGGCCGGCACTCGAACCCGAGACTTACGTGGGAGGGGTGCCTGTCAATGCCCGGCAGTGACGAAACGTCAACAACGCGTGACTCGTCGGTGGCAGAGGGTCTTGCAGCACGCTTCCGGAGCGCTGGCGGGTGATCGGTCGCGTCAGGCTGGCTCAGGGCGTGCGGGGCGCTCTCCCCGACCGGCATCACGGGCCACTCTCGCGGGCCTCCTTGACGCTCGCTCGGCGGCGGCAGCGACGGCCTCGGCCCGCAACGCCTCGGACGGCGGGCACGCGTTCTCGCCCCGGCATAAGGCAAGCAGGCAGAAGGCCCGCATCTCTGCCTCGAAGGCCGGGCCGAAGCGCTCGATGTAGCCGGGCCACGGGCTCTCGCTTTGAACGAGCGTCGCCGGATGGTCTCCGTCCCACGCGCCGGCGGCAAGCACGCTCCTCTCGCACACCGCCTCGAGGCGGAACTCGAAGCGGGTCGGCGAGAGCCGTGAGGCCCAGATCTGGGCCACCACGCCGCCGGAAAGCACCAGGCTGATCGACGCCGTGTCGACGTCACGCGCCCGCCCGGCCGAACCTGCGGCGGAGCCCGATGCCGTGGCCGCGACTTCTTCGACCTCGCGACCTGTGACCCACCGGACGACGTCGACGTCATGGACCAGCTTGTCCCGGAAGAAGCCGCCGGAGCCGGCGAGGTACTCAGGAGGCGGCGGCCGCCACGACGTCGAGACGATGCGGAGACCGATCAGGTGCCCATCTTGCTCCTGCATCAGCCGCTGCCGGATACGGATCAGCTCAGGGTCGAACCGCCGCTGCAGCCCGACCTGAACAGGGACGCCCGACCTCTCGGCGACGACTGCGAGCTCGAGACCTTGCTCGAGCGTCTCGGCGAGGGGTTTCTCGCAGAAGACCGGGACCCCGTGCCCGACAGCCCGGGTGACGAGGGCGGCGTGCGTCGAGGTCGGCGAGGCGACAACGACTGCGTCGACCCTCCGCCCCAGCATCGCCTCGAAGTCCTCGGCCGGTTCGGCTCCGAGCTCGTCGGCGAGAGCGCACGTCAGCTCGGCGTCGACGTCGTGGACGACGAGCGACGAAACGAGCTCCGAGGCGGCCAGGTTCCTGGCGTGCACCTTGCCGATGTTGCCGAGGCCGGCCAGACCGACCCTGAGCGTCACCGGTGTTCGTCGATCTCGACGAGCTCGGTGAGCACGCCGGCGGCGGATGAAGGCTCGAGGAACGCGATTGACGAGCCGAGGATGCCGTGCGCGGGCATGTCGGGCACGAGGCGCGCCCCGCGCCGCTCGAGCTCCGGCACGACCGAGGCGAGATCGGCGACTGCATAGCCCACATGCTGGATGCCCTCGCCGTGCTCGTGGAGGAACCTGCCGAGGGCGGTGTCATCGCGCAGCGGCTGGAGCAGCTGCACGTACGACACGACGCGGTGGCCGTCACGTGCACCGCCGACCGCAGTGGTCAGAGCGGTCGGGCTCACGGCGAGCATCGCCTCGAGCACCCCGCTCGCCGGCCGTTCCTCGAAGCGAACCACGTCGAGGCCGAACAGCTCCCGGTAACGGCGCATCGAGCCGTGGATGTCACGGCAGGCGATCCCGACGTGGTCGATGCCGAGCAACACCTACGACTCGCCGACGTGCGTCAGGACGATGTGCTGCCAGCACTCGGCCGGTGGCGCCTCCACAGCCCGGAGCACGGCCGCCGCCACCGCGTCGGGCGGGAGACCACCATCGAGCGCGGCGACCAGCTGCTGGCGCCGCTGCGCCGCACGCCCATCTGACGTTTCGAGCCCGAGGGGGGTGTCGACGACGCCGGGTGCCACGACGATCACCCGCACGCCGCGCGGCGCCACTTCCATGCGGAGCGCTTCGCTCAGCCCCTCGACGGCGTGCTTGCTGGCGCAGTAGGCGACGTGGTCGGCGAAGCCTCGGCGTCCGGCCACCGACGAGATGTTGACGATCGTGCCGGACCGCCTCTCGAGCATGCTCGGAAGGACGGCTCGGATGGCGTTGGCGACTCCGATCACGTTGACCTCGAGCGTCTGGCGGACGAGGTCGGGAGCCTGCGACAGGAACTCCCCCAGGTGCAGCACGCCGGCGCAGTTGACGAGCACCTCGGCCGGTCCGAGACGGGACTCCGCCTCGTTGACAGAGCGACGGACGGCCTCGGGGTCGACAACGTCCACGCCATCGACGACGGCCCCTGCGAGGCCGAGGGCCTCGAGCTTCTCCTGGCGGCGCGCCAGCAAGAGCAACGGACGGCCCGAGGCCGACAACGCACGGGCGACCGCCGCCCCGATCCCCGAGCTGGCGCCGGTCACGACGGCGAGGCCCCTGACCGCGCTCGCGGCATCGGTTGACGCGGTGCGGACGTCCTCGGACGAGTTCGAAGGGACCTGGTCAGCCATCCGCCGACGGCCCTACTCAGAGGGGCGGCGCGACGAAGAGCCCGCAGTCCGGCACACCGACGAACGGCTCCGGGCGACGCGGACCCGCCGTCCCCCAGCGGTCGGACTCCTCCGGCAGAGAGCGGAAGACGCTGGGGCGATGCGCCTCCTCGTCGACGATGAGGGTCAACCCGGTGGTGTACTCGCACACGAAGCGGCTGGGATCCTCGAAGTAGGAGAAGGCATTGTCGCCGGGACCGTGCCGACCCGGTCCCCACGCGAGGTCGTACCCGGCCCGGATCGTCCGCCCGGTGGCGTACATGTACTGATCGATGTCGGACATCTCGTAGGCGACGTGGTTGAGGGACACGTGGGGTGCGCGAGCGAGAGCGATCGCGTGGTGCGCCTGCCCACAGCGAAGGAAGACCATGAAGTCCTCGAGGTAGTCGGAGACGCGGAAACCCAGCACCTCGACGAAGAAACGGGTTGCTCGGTCGAGCTCGGGCGTGTTCAGCACGACATGGCTGAGGGCCTGTGGGGCCGCAGGGCCGACCTCGGAGCTCTCGCCGGGCGGGAACTCTCGCGGGGCCACCTCAGCCGCCACCTCGATCGTCCGACCGTCCGGATCGAAGAACCGGAAGCCATAGCCGTCACCGGGCATGGCCAGCGGGCCTGGCTCGGACACGAGCGGCGCGCCGGCGGAGGCGACCGCGGCCGCCACCTCGTCGACGTCCGCCCGCGAGTCCACCGCCAGCGAGACCACGTCGACCCGCGGGCTGTCCGATTGGCGCAGCCGCAGCATGCAAGGCACCCCCGACCCTGCCGCCGTGAAGTGGACCACCCCGTCGGACTCCGAGTCCCGTACGAGCCCCCAGACGTGCTCGTAGAAGCCGGCGGAGGCCCGGGCGTCCGGCACGCCGAGACCGACGTAGCGTACGGAACGGACCAAGCTCGGGCTCGTGGAACGGCTCGGCGGGCGGTCAGGGTCACGAGTCGCCGGGCTAGTCACCGGCCTGCTCCCGCTCCGCTGGCCGGAGGTCCTCCGGGACCTGCCGGAGCAGTGGCGCCGGCTCGTCGTCCGGCGTCGGGCCGAACGGGGTGCGCAGCCCCTCCTCCCCGACCTCGAGCACGCTGCGCCACGTGAGGCTCTCGAGCAGCAGAGCGTCAAGCTGGATCGACTGCCCTCCGGGCCGAAGGGACCGAATCTCGAGGCGCTCGCCTGTTCGCGTGTGCACCTTCGTCACTGCAACTGCCGCGAATTCGTTGCTGACGACGATGGGCTCCGACTCCGCCTCCATGCGACTCCTCACCGATGCATCTTCACAGCATCACCCGAACCTGGGGAACGTCGAGGACCACTGCGTCGAGCACGCAGTAGCGGCTGAGGAGGGCCCAGGCTCCCTCAGGCTGGCGGCCGATGACGTCGTGTCGCTCGGCCCCGAGCTGGGCCGGGTCGGTCGCCTGGCGGACCATGCTGAGAAGCACGTTGCTGCGGGCGAGGTAGACGCCCGAGCGCTCGGTCGTCCGAACCCGGACGTTCGAGACGTGGTGGCGGAAGCGGAGCGGCGGGTGCTCGCCCCAGGCCACGTCGTACAGCTGCTCACCGTAGCGGGCGAGCCAGATGTCGAGGATCGATTCCTTCGTCTCGTCGATGAGGAGGGTCCCGGGGTCGTACGGCGGACCGCTCGCGTTGTCGCGCACGACGGGGACAGGTACCCGGTAGGTGAACGAGTCGTCGAGCATCTCGCTCCAGGCGTCGAAGCGGCGATCGTCGAACGCCTCGGACTCGAGCGCGAGGAACAGGCTCACCTCGTGGTGGACCTCGATGGGAGCGATGCCCCCTTCCGCGGTGGGCGGATACCACGGTCCTGTCGTCGCGCCCGCGGGCCGGGTCGGGACGGGAACGGTCATCAGGAGCAGGCTCGCGGAAGGCCATCCTCCACCTCGGAGAGGGCGTCCGGCTCCATCAGCTCGTGCCAGCGGCGGAGGAACGCACGGATCGTGTGCTCGGTGCGATCCCCGTCGCGCACGTCCCCCGGCCAGCCCAGGTAGTCCGCCGACGGGTGCTCTGCTCCACCCACCAGCTCGTAGGTCCCCCGCCGCGCCATCGGGCCGACATGGACGTCGGCGGTGCTGACGAAATTCTCCCCGTCGTCGATCTCGAACATGCCGCCAGGGCCGTTGGTGCGCGCATAGGCGCGTTGCGACAGCGCCCGCCATTCGTCGTCGGCGTCGATTGGCGCCAGCTGCCACCACCACACCTCCGTCAGGTCCGCCGCCAGGGGAACCTTCAGCTTGACGTGGATGTAGCGGCACATGGAGCCTCGTCCGTCGGTACCGGTCTTGAAGTTCTCGAGGAACGACATGTTCGGGAAGACGTTGCCATGCATGACGGAGATGCGACTCTGGACCTCGATCTGGCGCCCGTCGAGATTGCGCTCTATCTCTGGCCACAGCGACTCCGGGTACCCGAGGAACATCGGGCGCTCAGGTGCGATCGGCAGGTGCTGCACCCGCGCCGTGTGTCCGTTCCCACCGTCCACGGTCCGACCCGGGAAGCGCTTGGCGGTCACGGGAGCGAGGGCTGCGAGGTCGTCTGGCCGGGCGAACAGGCCGAGCTTGAAAGCCGACTCGTGGGCGATCGGCGTGTGGTAGCCGTCGCCCGACAGGTTCTCGGTGTCCGCCTTCCAGTTGTCGCGCATGACGGTGCGGACCGGCGGCCCCATCACGCTCAGGCCCGCATCGAACTTGCCGAAGACGGCCCTTAGGTAGAAGGCCTCGTCGGCGAGGTAGTCGGCGAGGGTCGGTGCGTCCGAGTCCCAGGTGGCGAAGACCAGCCCGAACAGCGAGTCGACGCGCCCGGCGCTGTAGAGGTCGAAGTTCGCCTTGTCGAAGGAGCGGCCGTAGACCTCGTGCTGGAACGTGACGCCGACGCAGCGCCCCGAGTTGGCGTAGGTCCACCCGTGGTAGCTGCAGCGGAAGTGGGAGGAGTTTCCCTGGTCGGCACGACAGAGCTTGGCACCGCGGTGCCTGCAGCTGTTGAGGAAGACTCGGAGCGTGCCGTCCTCGTCGCGTACGAGGATGACGGGATCGATGCCGAGCCGCCTCGTCACGTAGTCGCCCGGCTCCGGGATCTCCGATTCGTGCCCGACGAAGAGCCAACAGCTCCCGAAGATGCGATCGAGCTCGCGTTCGTGCACGGCCGGGTCGAAGTAGAGCCGACGACTGACGCGAAACGCGTCCCGCTCACCGACGAGCGTCATGACGAAAGAACCTCCTCGGGAAATCTATTATCTATGCAGAGCGCCGTCAACGGGCGAATGCGACCCTCCGGCGGTGCAGCCCTCACCGTCCCCGGTCGCCGGCGCGACCGCCGGTCCGACGACGACCGGACCGCCGCCCTCTCGCGCCGAACGGTAGGCGGCCTCGAGGCACTCCACCACGCGGGCGCCGAGGGCTCCCGGCGCCGGGTTGCGCTCGGAGCCGGCCATGAGTTCGACCAGGCAGGAGGCCGGAGCACCCGCCGGGTAGCGCTCCTCGTCCTCGAGGAACGTGTCGGTCACTCCTCCAGCGGCGAGCAGCCGGACCGACCCGCCCGTCAGGTCTTGGCGCAGCACGCCTTCGGTGCCGAAGTAGCCGAAGTCGCGCTGCGGCGTCACGTCGGGAGGGACTCCCCCCGTCGCTCCGAGGCTCCCGATCGCGCCGCCCTCCCACTCGATGACGAATCCGTCGACGAGATCGACGGCGCAATCGTGCCGGTGCATGACCGCAGCGACGGACCGGGCCCGCAGGCCGCTGATCTGGAGCACGTTGGCAAGGGCATGCGTCACCTCGGTCTGGCCTTGGCCGCCTCCAGCCACGGCCGGGTCGGCGAACGTCCGCCGGTCCGGGACGGCAAGCGTGGCGGCCGCGGCGGCGTCCTCCTCGGCCGCTGTCCCGGTCGGCCGGTACAGGTGGGTGCGCGGCGTCGCGAAGAGAGCCGTGGTCAGTTGGACATCGCCGATGCGACCGGCCTCGACCAGTCGACGGGCATGATCCACCGCCCGCGTGAAGTTGAACGGGTAGCTCACCACGAGCGGAACGCCCGCGGCCTCCGCCCGGCGCACGAGATCCCAGGCATGGACTGACTCGAGCGTCATGGGCTTCTCTACGAGCACACCGAGGCCTGCATCGATGGCGATGCCGGCACCCTCGTAATGCGCCACGGGTGGCGAGGCGACGACGACGGCATCGACGAGCCCGGACGCACAGAGCTCCTCGGCCGTCTCGTACGCGGCGGCGATCCCGAACTGCTCCTGTGCCAGGCGCCGCCGTCCCTCGTTCGGCTCGGCGATCGCTGTCACGGCAGCCGACGGATGTTCCAGCAGGGAAGGGAGATGATGCTGGGCGACCCAGCGACCGGCGCCGATGATCCCGACACGGACAACGCCGGCGCTGTCGGGGCCGGCTCGGACGGGCGCGCTCATCCGGTTGGAGCGAAACGGAACAGCTCGCCGGCGTTGCGACCGAGGACGCGAGCCTCGTCGGCTGCCGAAAGCCCGACGGCGCGCACCACGCCGAGGGAGCGGCTGAGCGGGAAGGGCACCGGCGGGTGGTCGGAGCCGAACAGGACCTGCCGAGGCCCGACAGTCGCGAGCGCCAGCCGCAGGGGCTCGGGACCGTAGGTGACGGTGTCGAGGTGGAGGCGCTTCACCGAGGCCGACGGTGGCGCAGTCAGTCGGTGACCCTTCCACGGTCCGAGCGGCGCGTGGTCGCGCAGCTCATGGCCGAAGTCGAGACGGTCGGCGATCATGCAGATGCCGCCGCCGGCATGGGCGCACAGCAGTTGCAGGTTCGGATACCGCTCGAGCAAGCCGCTCATGACCGCTCGGGCAAGCGTCAGGGTCATATCGAGCGGGCGGCCGCAGATCTCGCCGAGACGGTGGTCCCCCATGTGTTGCTGTCCGACCACGGTTCCTCCGGGATGGAGGAAGACCGGTACCCGAAGGCCGACCACGAGCTCCCAGAACTCGGCGGGGACGGCGTCGAGGAGCTGGTCTCGGTCGCTGGTCGCAACGGCCAGGCCGCTCAGCCCGAGGACGCGGATGGCGCGCTCAGCCTCCGCCACGTGGTCGGAGCCCCTCCACGGCACCACCGTCCCGAGGGCGCCCAGCACGAGTGTGTGGTCCCGGACGAGGCTGGCGGCGAACTCGTTGTACTCCCGGCAGCGGTCGACCTCGTTCATGTCAGGCTCGCCGTACCAGATGTGCGGGTCCGAGATGAAGGCGCGATCGATGCCGGCCTCGCCGAGCTCGTCGATCAGCTTGTCGACCGAGAACATGTCGTCCGGCATCATCCCCTCGTGGCGCCAAGCCTCGGGGAAGAGGTGCGAGTGGACGTCGACGATCACATCGGCCTGCCTGACGAACGAGGGCTCATGCCGGCGGGTCGGCGGCCACATGACCGAGGCGGTCGCGCAGCTGTTCGATCGCCTGGCGGCCGAGGCCGACGGCAGCCTCGAGCTTCCAGGCGTTGCGCTCGAGCGGGTGCGCCACGCGCCCGAGCTCGGCTGCAAGGGCCCCGACCGGGTCGGCGCCGCGCTCGAGTGCCGCCTCGGCCTCCGACGCCCTCCAAGGCGTCGGCCCGAGCCCTCCGAAGACGAGCCGGGGACGGAGGAGGCGGCCGGGCCCTCCCAGCGTCGTGGCGGCCACCGCCACGACGGCGAAGTCGCCATCCCAGAGGCGGAGCTTCTTGAAGGCCCCGCGCCGCTCGCTCGCCTCGCGGGGGAGGAGCACCTCGACGAGCACGTCTCCCTCACCGAGCACGGTCTCGCCCGGCCCGGTGTAGAGCTGCTCGATCGCGAGGTCGACGACGGCGCCGCTGTGCTTTCGGACCCGCACGGTCGCATCGAGCGCCCCGAGCGTCGTGGCGAGGTCGCTCGGCGTCACCGCCTGGCAACGGTGAGCTCCGAGCACGGCGTGGTAGAAGCGGTGATCGCCGAGCACTGCGTAGCAGGGACAGGTCCAGCCGCCCCGCTTGTAGCAGTCGAATCCGTTGCGGAAGAACCAGCAGCGCTTCTCCTGAAGGAGGTTCCCGCCGACGGTCGCCATGTTGCGGATCTGCGGAGACGCTATGGAGTCGATCGTTTCGGAGAGGACGGGGAGCTCGTCTCCAAGCGCCCGAGCCGTCTCGGTGAGCGTCGTCATGGCGCCGATGCGGATCGTTCCGTCGGGCCGGCTCTCGACCCCGCGCAGGTCGCGGATGCGATGAAGGGAGACGAGGGTCGACTTCTTGGCGAGGCCGCGCGACGCCCTGGGCAGCACGTCGGTGCCGCCGGCGACCGGCTCCGCGACCGAGTACTGGTGGGCGAGGGTGGCGAGGTCCTCAGGGGCGGCGTCGGCGAGGCCGGGCGGCCCGGCCGACCGCGCGAAGCGGGTCCCGTAGCGATCGAGCGCTTCGAGCATGCCGCGCGGGTAGGCCCACCGCATGGCGCCGATGAACCAGCGATCGGGTCTGCGCCGGACCGGCGCGACGGAAACCAGCCGCCCGCGCCGAGCGGCGAGCGCTTCGAGCACCTTGTCGGGCGTGATGGGCAGATCGCGTATGCGCACCCCGACCGCGTCATAGATCGCATTGGCGACGGCCGGAGCCGGCGGGACGACCGGGATCTCGCCGATGCTCTTCGCACCATGGGGGCCGGCAGGTTCGGGCGCCTCGAGGAAGATGACGCGGACAGCCGGGGCATCGGCCGCCCGTGGGAGGGCGTAGTTCACGAAGGCCGGGTTGACGATGCGCCCGCGCTCGTGGATGACCTCCTCCCCGAGGGCGGCCCCGAGCCCCATGACGACGGCCCCAGTCACCTGGCCTTCGGCGAGGATCGGATTGAGGACGATGCCCGAGTCGTGGACGGCGACGTAGTCGAGCACCTTCACGGCGCCGGTTTCCTCGTCCACCTCGACCTCGACGGCGTGAGCCGTGAAGACTTGACTCGGCGACACGTTGACCGGGCCCTTGCCGGGGCCGGGCATCTCCACCCCCTCGACGACGTACTCGGAGGTGACCGAGAGCGCCCCGTCGAGCGCTTCGGGGCTGAGGCGCACGAGGTCGCCGAGGCTGATGCTCTCGCCCGACGCGGCGACAGCTTCGCCGTCCCGCAGAGCGACCTCTTGGCCGAGCTTGGCGGCGCCGAGCTCGCGCAGCCTCGAGGCGACGGCGCCGGCAGCGGAGGCGACGGCATGCCCGCTCATCTGCGTGCCCCGTGAGGACCAGGCCCCCATGTCGAACGGCGTCGCCTCGCTGTCCATCATCTGGACGCTCACCGCCTCGGGGTCGACCCCGAGTTCCTCCGCCGCCACTTGTGCGAGGATCGTCCGCTGACCCGTGCCGGCGTCGGCACCCCCGAAGCGCACCATGATCTCGCCGTCCTCTGTCACCCCGACCGTCGCCTCGCTCCGGTCGGCGCCCTCGTAGACGAAGGCGCCGCTCCCTCCGGAGGCGACGGCCATCCCGACGCCCCGGCCGCGGGGAAGCTTGCCGCGCTTCTCCTCCCACCCGATCTCCTCGGCGGCCCGGGCGATGCACTCGGCGAGTTGGGCGGTGTGCACGACGCTTCCCGAGATGGATGTCGTCTCGGGGTGGTTGGCGTTTCGGAGTCGGAACTGGACCGGGTCGACGGAGAGCTTGTCGGCGAGCTCGTCGACGAGGCTCTCGAGGGCGAAGGTGACCTGGGGGTGCCCGTAGCCGCGGAACTGGCCGCCGGGCTGCACGGCCGTGTCGATCAGCCGCCCGTTGATGCTGGCGGAGACGGGCTCGTACAGATCCCCGAGCACCCGCACACCCGCCGCGAAGACCGACGGGCCCGAATGGTTGTAGGCGCCGTTCTCGACGTCGACTTGGGCATCGACGCCACAGAGGCGCCCATCCTCGTCCGCCGAGATCTCGAGTCCGATCTCGAAGCGATGTCGGGTCTTCGTCGTGGCGAACTCCTCGTCCCGGCTGAGGGCGAGTCGGACGTGCCTCCCGGGGGCCTTCCTGGCGAGAGCGGCCGCGATCACCTCGTGCTCGCAGATCTTCGACTTCGCTCCGAATCCCCCGCCTACCGCGACCTCCCGGCAGACAACCTGCGCCGGGTCGAGGCCGAGGCAGGCGGCCACCTCCTTCACGACGAAGTAGGGGGCCTGCGTCGAGCTCCACAGCTCGAGGCGGCCCGTCGCCTCGTCGAAGCAAGCCACCGTCGTGTTCGGCTCCATGCAGGTGTGGGCGATGCGCTGGTGCGAGTAGCTGCCGCGCACCGAGACCGAGGCGCGCCGGCGGGCGGACTCCGCGTCGCCCCAGCGCAGCTCGGGCTTGAGCGACATCGTCGGTTCGCCTGTGGCGCGCTCGTGGATGCCCGTGCGGGCCGTACGGGCGGCGGCGAGGGTCGTCGGAGCGCTGCGCGGCCGGTAGCGGACCGATATGGCGGCGAGTCCCGCCCGGAGTGCCTCGTCGTCCTCGGCCGCCACCCCGACGACCTCCTGGCCGATGAAGCGGACGACCCCGCGCGCCAGTGGCGGCCGGTCGGCGAGAGGGCCGCCGTGGTGGATGTAGAGGGCGTCCGCCGGGAGGTCGGCGGCCGTCACGACGGCGACGACGCCCGGCACGCGCTCCGCCGCGGTCGTATTGAGCGAGACGATCTCGGCGTACGGGTGTGGGGAGCGCAGGATCCCCGCGACGAGGACGTGCTCGAAGGGCACGTCGCCCGAAAATCGCTCGCTTCCCGACGTGATGGCGTCCCAGCGGAGCTGCGGGACCCGCGACCCGATTGCTCTCACGGCGCCGCCGCGGCCACCCGCCCCCGGGCGGTCTCCTCGATGGCGGCGACGATCCCGGCATAGCCGGTGCACCGGCAGATGTTCCCCGCCATGGCGCGCCGTATCTCGAGCGGCGTCGCCGGCGACCCTTCGCGCAGGAAAGCGGCGGCCGCCACGATCTGGCCGGGCGTGCAGAAGCCGCACTGGAAGCCGCCCTGCTCGGCGAAGGATCGCCTCAGATCGGCCTCAAGCTCGCTCAGCCCCTCGACCGTGACCACTTCGGACTCGACCCGCCAAGCGAGGACGAGGCAAGCGAGGAGGGGGGAGTCGCCGACGAGCACCGTGCAGGAGCCGCACTCGCCCCGCCCGCAAGCTTCCTTGGCGCCGGTGAGGCCGAGCTGGTCGCGCAGCACCCTGAGCAAGGTGGTGGCGCCGTCCGCCTTCACGTCGCGGTCCATGCCGTTCACCCGCAAACGGATCAGTGACGTTGTCGGAGCCTCCTCGAGCAGGTTCTCAACAGAATATACAATCTACAGCTCACTTCTCGATGGGTCTCGGCCGTCACACCTCGAGGCCGAACAGGGCGACCGCCCGCTCCCCCGCCACCGCCCGCAGCTCCGCCGCGGCAAGCCCCGCGTGGGAGAGGTGCTCGAGGTGGTGGACGAATTGGGCTTCGTCGCCGAAGGGATAGTCGGTCCCGAAGAGGAGACGGTCGGCTCCGATCGTCGCGCAGGCGCAGGCGAGCGAGGCAACCGACCCCGACACCGTGTCGTAGTAGAGCGATCGAAGGCCTTCGAGCACCCCCGGTTGCCGGGCCAGTCGCCCGAGGCGGGCGAAGACGAACGGGATCGTTCCACCGAGGTGGGGAACGACGAACCTCAAGGCGCAGAACCGCTCGACGGTGCCGGAGAGCACGAGGCGGAGCGCCGTCAGGGTGTCCTCGAAGGGCGCGCCCACGAGCCACGACAGGTTGTAACCCTCGAGCCCGGGTCCGGACCCTCCGCCCACCGGGTGGAGCAGCACCGTCGCTCGTCGGCGATCGAGCTCCTCGAGCACCGGCACGAAACCCGCGTCGTCCAGCTGCTGCCCGCCCACCGAACAGCCGAGGGTGTACCCGACGACCGGCGCGAGCCCGGCGGCACGCTCGATCTCGGCGAGGCTCTCGTCGACGTGGGGAAGGGGAAGCGCCGCGAGGGCGCGGAAGCGCCCCGGGTGCTGCTCGCAGACGTCGGCGAGCTCGTCGTTGAGCACCCGAGCGGCGTCCTGGGCGTCTTTCCGCGAGGGGAGGTAGGGCTGGGCGTTGCCGATGGACAGCAGCTGGGCGTCGACCCCCGTCCGGTCGAGGAGGTCGAGGCGCTCGGCGAGGCTCTGGGAGCCGAGGGGCGCAGTCGGCGGGAGGCTCAGCTCCCGCCCGAGGCGCTCGAAGTAGGCCGGCGGGTAGTAGTGGGCGTGGACGTCGAGGATCACGGCGGCGCTACACGATGATGCTGACGGTGCCCTGCGGGTCGAGGACCTCGTGGTCGAGCTCGGCTCTTCGCACCGAGATCCTGAGCCCGTCCTGCTCGCGCACGAGGGCGTGCCTGTACCGGCCCACGAAGTCGTGGCGCCCGCCGCGGTGGAAGCGGACGATGAAGAAGGACGCGACGACGTCGAGCCTCGTCCCGTGGTCCGCAGCCACTTGAACATTCGTGACCAGCCGGCGGGTCCGCGAGAGCGGGAACTCGCGTGCGGCCCGTCGGCTGAGGAGCCGCTCCACCCTGGACTCGAGCCGCACCCGGTCGTCGTCGATCAGACCGAGCCGCCGCTCCGGGTCGCCCGAGGGGTCGTCGGTGGACGGCACGACGTAGCGGCACTCTGCGGTGAAGAGCGAGAGCCACTCCTCGAGGCGCCAGGCGTCAAGCAGGTCGGCCTCGCGGAAGAGAAACTGCTCGACCTCGCGGAGGCGCCCGGCCTGGGTCTCGGGGCCTGGTGGAGCGTCGACGCGCCCGTTCACCGGCTCGCCGCCTCCGCCGTGAGGGCCAGATGGGTCTCCTCCAGGGCCGCCAGGTCACAGGGTTCCCGGTGCTCCTGCTGGGGGGCGCTCGGGAGCCCTTGCATGCGTGCGGCCCATTCCCGCCAGAACGACCGCAGCTGCGCCTCGTCGACGTTCGAAGTGAGGGAGACGCCGGGCGTCCCCATCCCGCGGGAGAAGTCCGACCAAGGCACCTCGGTCACGGCGAAGGCGCGCTGACACGACTCGATCGCCTCTATGTCGTCCGGGTGGGCGAAGCCGCCCGGCCCGTAGAAGGTGAGGAAGCTGTTCAACCGGGTCCGGGTGAGGACCTCCGACTCGTCGGCGCCGCCCATCGCCCAGGCCGTCACGAGTGTTCGTCCCGCGGAGAGCGGGTCGATCTTGCGGATCGTGAGGGACACCCCGTCGTTCACTACGAGATTCGGGAACACCCACAGGTTGCGGGTCACCTCGGCCATTTCGAAGGCCTTCTCGTGGCGGTGGGTCCTGAACATCCACTCCCTGGCCCTCGTGATCTCCTCCTTCGCCTCGGGTCCGAACATCTCGACCCAGCGCGTCCCAGGCCGCCCGTAGTGCGAGCAGACGGCCATGACCCCGTGGCCGTGGCCGAGGTTGCGGCCGTAGCCTGGGCCGGTTCCCCGTGCCTTTCGCGCCCCGGTCTTGGCGGCGTAGGCGAAGTACGTCGGGTGCAGCGGGACGGTGTGGTACCCGTCCACGCTGTTCTCCGCGAAGAGCTTCCAATTGGCAGCCATCTCGTACTGCTGGCAGCCCGGCAGCACCCGCATGCCGCCCGGCGACTGATCGGCGACGAGATCCAGGTAGTAGGCGGCGTCGCCGAGGTAGTCCTCGAGGTCGGGCGCCTCGCCCGAGAGGTCCACGAAGACGAAGCCCTTGTACTGCGCGACCCGCGCCTGCGCGAGCCCGAGCAGCTCCCTCTCGCAGCCTGCCCCGTAGGCGTCCTCGTCTGGACGGGAGACGAGCCGCCCGTCGTTCGAGAAGGTCCACGCGTGGTAGAAGCACTGGAACGTCCTCGCATTGCCCTGCTCGAGGCGGCAGACGGGGGCGCCGCGGTGGGGACATGTGTTGAGGAGGGCGTGAACCGTCCCGTCGTCGGATCGCGTCAGGACGACCGACCGACCGGCGGCCTCCCGCCGGACGAAGTCCCCTCGTTCTTCGATCTCCGAGCAGTGAGCGACGTAGAGCCAAGAGCAGCGAAAGACTCGCTCGAGCTCGAGCGCGTGCAGAGGGGCTGAGGTGTAGGCGTCACGGCGAACCCGGAAAGTCTGCCGCTCGGCGTCTTCGACGACGATCTCGGCCAGCTCGCGGTCGGTCATGGCTCGTCCTCCTCGCTCGTTTGCCGGGCCCGGTCCGGGGAAGTCCGGCCCGGAGTGGCCGGCCCCGCCGTCCAGTGTTTCGCCACGGCTCCGGCATCGACGCGAAGGTCACAGCCGGTGATGGCACGCGCAGCCGGCGAGATCAGGAAGGCCACGGCATCCCCGTAGTCGCTCGGCGCCGGCGCGAAGCCGAGAGGCAGCAAGGCCCGCCGCTCCGCCGCCCGCGCGTTGGGCTCGAAGCGCTCAGCCGGCACTCCCCACGCCGCTGCCCGCTCGCGCGCTTCGGAGGTGTCCGTCGAGGTCGGAGTGAGGCTGTTCACCCGGATGCCGTACGGGGCGAGGTCCATGGCGGCGGCCCGGGTGAAGTTGAGGAGCCCGGCCTTGGCCGTGGAGTAGCAGATGTTGCCCGGCTGGCCCTGGTGGGCGGCGGTGGAGGCGACGTTGACGATCGAGCCGCCGCCGCCGGCCGCGATCATGCGAAGCGCCGTGAACTTCGTGAAGAGGAAGGCGCTCGTGAGCACCACGTCGAGCTGCTCCCGCCAGGAGTCGGGCGGCATGTCAAGGAGGCCGCGCTCGTCGTAGCGGACGGCAGCGTTCACGAGCCCGCGCACGGGGCCGAGCTCCGCCGGGAGCTGCTCGATGCAGCGTTGCACCGCATCGGCATCGGTGGCGTCGAGCACGCGCCCGACGGACGCACATCCGAGGCCGGCGAGCTCTGCGGCGCAACCTTCAGCGTACGACGGGTCACGGTCGACGCAGATGACGGCCGCCCCGGCCCTCCCGAGAGCGACGGCGATGCCGGCACCGATGTTGGGGCTCGTCCCGACGACGATCGTCGCGAAACCTTCCAGGCTCACGATTCTGCCTCGGTTGAGAAGACGGCGAAGGCCTTGTTGGAGTTGAAGAGGTGGGTCGTGACGAGCTCGCACCACGCGGGCCGCAGACCGAGCTCTGCCATCGCCCCGACGAGGCAGAACCAGTTGAGCATCTCCTGTTGCCCGCTCTCCTCCACTTCGGTCAGGGTCGTCTCCTCCCACGCCCCGTACCGGGCGGAGCCGAGCGCTTCGAAGAGGCGGCGGTCTGCTGCGGTGTCAGGGAACAGGTAGTGGTGCTTGGGGGTGAGGAAGGCATGCGACCAGCTGGCGGAGGCGCAGACCACGATCCTCTCGGGGCGGCTCCGGAGAACCCGTGCCGTCGCTCGCCCGAGGTCGAAGCACCGCCGCGGGCTCGGGCTCGGCGGGTCGAGGTGCCCGAGGCCGCCGTCGGTTTCGTGAGATGCCTCGCCGCGCTCGAAGCGAGGGAGGAGGCCCTGCTGTGAGATGACCCGGCGGCCATAGCAATTCACGGCCACTGGCACGATGGGATAAGGGAAGCCCTTCCGGTCCCAGTCGAGGTAGAGGACCGTGTTGAGGAAGGCGTGCGACAGCCCGGGCTCGTGCAGCGGCTCGTACGCGTAGGTGACGTCGAATCCTTCCTCGATGAGGCCTCCGGTCATCGCCTTGGCGAGAGGGCGGTGGCCCGCGATGAAGATCTCACCCTCCTTCGGCGCTCCCCACACGTTCGGGCCGTACTTGACCGAGGCCCACGTCGTGCGGACGCTCTCGTAGGCCAGCACGGCGAAGGCAGGGAGAGCGTCCTCGCGGAAGTTCTCGTACTGGTCGTCGCCCCACACGACGATGGCGTCCGGCTCGAAGTCATCGATCGCTCGGCGCACGCGGCGGAGCCCGGCGACGAGCTCAGCCCTGTGCCGCCTGGCGGCGGCCGATCCCTCGTCGTCCGCCCATTCGTCACGCATCTCGACGGGCCAGCTCGCGGGCGTCGTGAACTGCGCCGGAAAGCCAGGCTGCGCGAGCAGCGCCTTCAAGGTGCCCGACATGGAACTGTCGGGACCAGCGAGGCGGGGGTAGTGAGTGATGCCGACGCCGAGAAGCTCAGCCACCGGTCAGCGCCTCCGACTCCGGACTGTAGGCCGCTCCGCTCTCGACGAGGCTCTCGCGCTCCTCCCCGCTCAGGCCGAGCTCGGAGAGGACGGCGGCCGTGTGCTCTCCGACAGACGGCGCCCGGGGAGCGACCGGCGGATCCGTGCCGAGGGTGCAAGGGTCGGCGAGCGCCTCGGGGACGTCCGGGTGCCGGCTCGGGAGGAACGCTCCGGCAGCCCGCGCCCGCCCGGCGGAGACGACTTCGGCATGATCGACCACCGGCTCGAAACGGATCCCGGCGCTGTCCAACCTCCGCACCCATTCTTCGAGCGGGCGACGGGCGAAGATGCGCTCCATCTGGCGCACGACCTCTGCCGAGGCGGCCTGCAGCTCGCGGCGCGACCCTCTCCCGAATCCCTCCGGCGTGATCGCCTCGTCGTCGAGAGCAGCGGCCAGCCGACCCCACTCGTGTTCGGGGTCCATCACCTCGAGCATCAGGAGCCGGCCGTCGGCGCAGCGGAACCAGTTGAGAGTGGGCATGCCGCTCTCGTACCTGTCGGGCTTGGGGGCGCGACCGGTGGCGAGGGCGTCGCTCACGACCGAGCCCTGCAGCCAGAGGCCGGTTCGGAGGAGCGATGTGGCGACCAGGGCGCCACGGTGCTCCGATCCTCGGCCGGACGCCGCCTCCCGCTCGCGGCCGAGCCGCGCAGCGCAGACGGCTCCGGCCAAGGCGAGGCCCGCCGCCCGATCGCCGAGCCCGCCCGAGGGCGGAGGCGGGTCACCTGTGGGGGAGGAGAACGCCGCCGCCAGGCCCGACTGGGCCCAGAACGCGCCGTGGTCGTAGGACGCCCGATTCTCGTCCGGCGTCCCCCGCCCGTAGCCGGTGATGTGGCCGTACACGAGGTGCGGATGGCGAGGGTGGACATCGTCCCAAGCCAGCCCGAAACGCTCGAGCACGCGAGGCAGCGCGTTCGTCACGAAGACGTCCGACCTCTCGAGAAGGGCGTCGAGCACCTCTTGGGCCCGCGGCTTCGCCAGATCGAGCGCGAGGCTGCGCTTGCCGCGGTTGTGGAGCTCGAAGCGGGGGTTCACCCGCCGGCCGCCCGGCAGCGCCTTCGCCGCCGCTCCGGAGTCCCGGCCCCGCTCGCCCGACGGAGGCTCGACCTTCACGACGGCCGCGCCCCATGAGGCGAGCTGCGCGCCGCAGGCGGCGGCCGCGGCCATCGAGCCGAGCTCGACCACGTGCACGCCCGAGAGAGGTTGTGCTGCCGCCTCGCTCGAGCTTCCCATGCCAAGAGCCTCTCAGTTCGGACGGACGGTCTTCACGGAGTTGAGGTCGGCCACCTGCAGGCCGACGCCCGTCGCGGTCGCACGCCGGTACGCGAGCTCGGCGACGGCGATGTCCTGCAGGGCGGTTCCGACCGACTTGTAGAGGGTGATGTCACCGTCGGCGGCCCGCCCCGGGAGGTCACTCACGACGAGCTCGCTGAGCTCTCTGACCCGTCCGAGGTCGACCGCGGCGGCCTCGTTCGCCGCCAGCGCGTCCCCCGACTCGGCGAGCAGGCCGAGGGTGTCGACGACGACGCAGTCGGCGCGGCGCCACACCTCGGCGTCGATCTCCCGCTGGGTCGGCATCGTCGATCCGATCGAGGTCACGTGCTGGCCCGGCTCGAGCCATTCCCCGCAAAGGGCGGGCGTCCCGTCCGTCAAGGTGGCGGCGACGACGATGTGAGCGCCGGAGACCGCCTCCTGCGGGGAGGTCACCGGGCGGATGTCGAGCCCGAAGCGCTCGCTCATGTCGCTGGCGAAGCGAGCTCGCCGCTCCCTGTCTCGCCCGTAGACGCGGGCGGTCGTGATGGGACGGACGGCCAGGGCGGCCTCAAGCTGGCTGCGGGCCTCCGCCCCCGAGCCGATGACGGCGAGATCGCTCGCCCCTGGCGGCGCCAGACGGTCGGTCGCCACCGCAGCCGCGGCCCCGGTGCGGAGAACCGTCAGGTAGTTGGCGTCCATCGAGGCAAGCCGCCGACCGTCGCTGCAGTCGAAGAGGTGCATCGTGTAGCGGACGTGCGCCCGCCCCTCGCCCGCCCGACCCCCGTCGGCTTCGCTCAACACGGGAGCCCCGTCGGCCGCACCGAGCGTCGGTCTGGCCAGCGCAGCCACGTCTCCGCCGAGCGCAGCGGCCGCCTCCATCACGACGAGGTGGAACTCCTTATAACCAAAGACCCCCGAGTGCGTCATGGCGGCGGGCATGAGACGGATCCAGCCTCCGGGAAAGCGGAGGTTCTGGCGTTCGCCCATGACCACACCGCCGCCGTGCTGCTCCTTGCAGGCATCTTCGATCGCCGTGATGGCGTCGCGCATCGAGACAAGCCTGACAACGTCGTCGTGCCCGAGCAGGATCGGGCTCTCAACCATGGCGACGCCTTCGGCCGACTACGAGCCGGGCGAACTCTGGCTGCTCGCTCACCCAACCGACCTCGCCCGCCATGGCCACCTTGCCCGCCGCGAGCACGTACACGCGTGAGGCAACCGAGAGAGCCTCCCGCACGCGCTGTTCCACGAGGAGGACGCCGGTCCCCCGCTTCGTTGCGGCGTCGACGCACTGGCCGAGAACCTGGCGTGCGTTGACCGGCGACAGGTTGGCCGTCGGCTCGTCCATGATGAGGACCCGCGGGCTCGAGGCCAGCGCACGGGCGACGCCGACGAGACGGCGCTCGCCGCCGCTCAGGAGTTCGGTGCGGGTCCGCCGATAGACCGCAAGAGCGGGAAACAGCTCGAACAGCTCCTCGCAACGCTGGGCCCGCTCCCGCCCGACGAGGCGGTAGGCGCCGATCTGCAGGTTCTCGAGCACGGTCAGAGCGGGAAAGACGCTCTCGAGCTGGGGCACGTAGCCCACCGAGCGCCTGGCGCGGCGCTGGTCGCGCTCCTTCACAGCTGCCGCCCCGCATATCTCGATCGAGCCGCTCATGGCGGCGACCTCGCCAACGACCGCCTTGAGGAGTGTCGTCTTGCCGGACCCGTTTCCCCCAAGAAGGGCGACCACTTCTCCTTCACCGACGTTGAGGCTTACGCCGTCGACGATGACGTTGTCGCCGTAGCCCGCCACGAGGTCCGAGACACGAAGGACGTCTCGCTCATTCTGGTCGGTCGACGATCGGGCGACGCCGCTCGTGCCCGTCGTGTCCCGCGCATCGGTGGGAGCGACGGTGTCGTGCATCTCAGACACCGAGGTACACCTCGCGAAGCGCCTCGGCGTTCAGCACCTCGCCGGTGTCGCCCTGCATGACCGTGCGTCCGTCGGAGAGCAGGACGATGCGGTCGGCGACGTCCTCGACGACCTCGAGCTCATGCTCGACGAGAAGGACCGTGAGCCCGCGGTCCTTGAGGCGCCGGATGTGCTCGATGATCGCGTCGGCCATCCGCGGGTTGACGCCCGCCATGGGCTCGTCCAGGAGGACGACGCGAGGCGTCCCGACGAGGCAGCGGGCGATCTCCATGAGGCGGCGCTGGCCACCGCTCAGCTCGGAGGTGACGGCGTTCACCCTGTCTTCGAGACCCACGCGCCTCACTTCGATTGCCGCACGGCCTGTCACGCGCAGCTCCGGGTCGCGCCACGCCCACCGGCCCGCGAGCGCCCGGAGCATGCCCTCGCCCTCGTGGCGGGCCTCCCCGATCATGACGTTCTCGAAGACGGTCAGGCCGTCGACCTCACCGCTGATCTGGAACGACCTCGCCAGGCCGTGACGGGCGCGAGCGTGACTCTTCATGGCCGTGACGTCGTCCCCGAACATCCTCACGTGGCCACTGGCGGGTCGCTGGCTGCCGGCGATGACGCCGACGAGTGTGCTCTTCCCGGCTCCGTTCGGTCCGACGATGGCTGTCACCGACCCTTCGGGGACGACGAGCGAGACCCGGTCGAGCGCGGTCACGCCTCCGAACCTGACGACGACATCCTCCACCTCGATGGCCGGCGGACCGCCGCGGGTGACGGGGGACGACGTCGTCACTTCCCTGGTGGCCGCCGTCGCGCGAGCGGGCTGCGTCGCGGCGCTCCCCGATGTGAGGCCCGTCGATGCGACGTCGTCCGCCGATGCGACCCCGGCCGACATCGGCGGACCCCCCGTGTCCGACTGGTCCGCCTCTCCCACTTCCTCGATCGCGGCGACGGCGTACTTCCGTCGTCGCTCCCGAATGAGCCCGGCGGGACGGAACCAGAGGAAGAGGACCGTCACCAGCCCGACGGCGATCCACTCGAGAGAAGGGCCGAGGTCCGGCGACCCCGGGATGGCCGGCAGATACCGCGATCCTTCGGCGAACGCGACCGGGACGAGGAGCGCTCCGAGGGCGGCCCCCCAGACGTTGCCGACCCCGCCCACGATGAGGGCGGTGAGCAGGACAAACGTCTCGGTGAACTCCCAACTCGCCGGCGCCCAGGCACCGATGAAGGCGACGAGCAGCCCGCCGCTCAACCCGCCGAGCACGCCGCCCCAGAACAGCGCGCCGAGCCACAGCTTGGCGACCGACTTGCCCGTGGCCCGGGCCACCGCCTCGTTGCTCCGGGCGGTCCGCATCGCCCGACCAGCGGGCGAGCGGGAAAGCGACCAGACGATCCAGAACGACACGATGAGCGCAGGGACGCAGACGACCGCGTAGCCCCACCCGGGTGCTCCGCTCGGCGCCTGGGTGAATCCGGGCACCGGCAGCGGGATCCCGACGAGCCCGATCGGCCCGTCGAGGAAGCCGGTGACCCCGTTGACGACGTAGTTGGCGATCACTGCGATCACGAGCATCGCGAGCGCCTGGTAGTCGAGGCGGATCCTGCGGAGGGCGGCGACGCCGAACACCACGCCGAAGACCCCGCCGACGGCGGCGGAGCAGATGATCGGCACTGGGAAGGCGAGGTGCGCCCCGAAGAAGTAGGTCTGGCCTGGCGCCGCCGATCCGAGCGTCAGCAACCCGACCGTGTAGGCGCCCGCCGCCTGGCAGACGATGAAGCCGAAGCTGTAGAGGCCCGCCTCTCCGAATTGGAGGTTGAGTCCCCAGCATGCGATCACGTCCGTCATCAGGTACACGACGAGCGTGAGGAGGTAGATGCTCACTTCGCCAGCACCTTCGCCCGCGCCGTCGAGCCGACGAGCCCGGAAGGGCGGAACAGCAGGGTGAGCACGAGCAGCGCGAAGGCCACCACGTACTTGAGGTCGGGCGAGATGTATCCGGCGGCAATCTCGCTGACCACTGAGACGAGACCGGCGCCGAGCACCGCGCCGAGAGGGGATCCGACGCCTCCGACGATGGCGCCGGCGATCACGAGGAGCAGCTGGTCCGAGCCGGTGAAGGAGTCGAGCGTCCCGATGTCGAGGACGAGCAGCACGCCCGCCAACCCGCAGAAGGCTCCCGAGATCAACCACGAGACGTCGAGGATCCGGTCGACTGGCACGCCGGAGGACCGGGCGAGGGCCTCGTTGCCGGCCGTCGCTCGCATGGCGCGACCGAACTGCGTAAAGCGCATGAAGGAGCCGAGCAGAGCGCACAGTGCGGCCGTGACGATGAGCGAGGCGACACCCTGCCAGGTCAGCACGAACCCGTTGGCGCTCAGTGCCACCGCACTGACCCCCACGCGGTATCCGTAGACCGTCGATGCGCCCCAGATCGCCTGGATGCTGTATTGCACCATCACTGCGACTCCGAACGAGACCATGATCACGGCCGCTTCGACGCCCTTCCCGAACCGTCGGGCGCGCAGCGTGAAGGGGCGGTAGATGGCTCGCCCCATGAGAACCGACACGACGCCAAGGCCGACCGCGGCGATCGCCGCCGAAAGCCACAGGCCAAGCCCTGCCGCATTGACGACGTAGGCGAAGAAGCCACCGAGCGTCATCAGCGCTCCGAAGGCGAGATTGAACAGGTTGCCGATACCGAACTGCATCGAGAACCCCACGGAAGCGAGCGCCATCGCCGCCGCGCCGACCAAGCCAGCCGACAAGGCTGTCAGAAAGATGAACATCCCGCCTGCTTCTCCGTCGTCATCCGCCAGATGGCCGGGCGCAACTGTCCGAGACGCTCACGTTCCCTTCGCAACCTCTTGGAGGTAGGTCGGGCTCACCGATCCCACGACCTTGAGGCTGAGCGAAGGCGTGGCTGCCTGCACCTCGAAGTTGCCGGTCGTGTTGTGGTACTGGTTGAGGGTCTGCAGGCCCTCGGAGCCGTCCCAGCGGATCGCCTTGCCTTCCTTGATGAGCTTGAGGCCCTGTGCGTACGAGGACACATCAGTCGCCCCAGGGCCGCCGTTGAAGATCCGCATGATGTCGTTGTTGTAGACGGACCCCTTCACCGAGTGCGCCTCGTCCATGGCGAGTGCCATCACGATGAGGCCGTCATACGGGCTCTCGTTGTACTGCAGCGTCGTGCTGAACGCCGCCGATGGAACCTGCGACTTCGTGGCGTCGGCCTCTTCGGTCCAGACCTTGAAGCCCTGTTGGCTCGTCGGCGTGAAGGGGTTCATCCCCACGAGCTCTGTCGTGAGCCGGCCAGTGCCGAAGACAGGAGCCACCGACTTCAGGTAGGGCGTCACCATGACGTTGAGGGTACCGATGATGGGGTAGAAGCGGCCGTCCTGCAGCATCTCCCTGAAGAACGTCCCGGCCGTCTGCGGGTCCGTCTCGGTGAGGATCGCCTGCGGGCGCGCCTGGATGACCCGCGCCACCTCGGTGCTGTAGCTCGGGCTGCCCGCCGTGAGCGTCAGGTCGGCGACGACGTGCAGCCCGAGCACGCGAGCGCCCTGCAGGACCCCGGGCACCGACCCCTGCGCCGAGGCGTCGTTGCCGAACACCATGGCGATCCGCGTGTACCCGCGCTGCTTCGCGTAGGCCGTCATCGCCCAGCCCATCGAGCCGTCCGAGGGAAGGTTGCGCCAGAAGTACGGGTCGCTCGAGTGATCGAAGACGTCCTGGCCGGAGCACGAGATGCTCGGCATCTTGGCGTGCTCGAGGACGGGGTCGACAGCGCTCGAGACGTCGCCGCACGGCCCGAGGACTGCGACCAGGTTCGAGGTCGACGACAACATCTGGTAGGTCGCTGGGACTGCGTCGGCCGGGTCGCCTCGCGTGTCCACCAACTTGCAGGTGATCTTGTGCCCGAGAATGCCGCCGGCGTCGTTGATCTCCTTCGCGGCCGGGTAGCAGCCGGCCTGCAGCGACTGGCCGTAGTAGGAGTTCGGTCCGCTGAACGTGCCGAGCATGCCGATGGTGAGGGTGCCGCTCGGTACAGCCGCGCCACTTCCCTGCTTCGTGCCGTTTGCCGACCCACAGCCGGCCATCGCCACGGCGAGCAGGCCGCTCGAGATCAGCGCGGCGAGACCGGTACGAACATGAGCCTTCCTCAACATGACACACCTTCCCTCGATTTCCCGGGCCGTCACCGTGCGGTGCGGCAGACCATGGTGCGACAGGCGGATCCGCCCGATGGCTGATCCTTCAACGGCTAGTCCATCGGGAAGCGCCCCACGAAGAACTCCTCGTCGGAGCTCTCGGTACAGGGAGCACCGCTCCTGACAAGGCCTGCCCGCGCCAGCGACCGCTGCCCTTCGGTCAGACGCAGGTGAGGTTGGCGGATCGGCCCCCCGTTGAAGCCGTTCAACCAGTACTGGTACTTCCACAACATGCGGTGGATCAGCCCGGCTCCCGGCATGTAGCTGCCCGCCAACTGCGCGTTGGCCTGTCGAGCGGGATGCAGGCTCCAGTACAGGTCCATCGCCTCGTCGAGCTTGCCGGCTTGCAGCATGTCGAAGATGCGCACGGGACCGTCCCCGAGGTACTCGTAGTTGGACGATCCCATGAACTGCATTCCGAAGGTCGAGATCCAGGCGGGAGCGTTCTGCTCGAACGGATCGGTGACGACCACCTCGTCCCCATAACGGAGGAAGACTTCGGCGATACCACCGACGCCGGGGCCGCCGATCTCGTTCTTCACCGCGACGACGGTGGGGAGTTCGCGAATGAGGCGGCCTATGAGCTGTGGCGAGAACCCGGACGGGTGCAGGTAACCAAAGTCCCACTGGTGCACGCAGAAGAGCATCAGTGCCAAGTCGGATGCGCTCGCCACGGCCTCCGTGAACGCGAAGATCTCCTCCTCGGTCGCCGGATGGAACGTCAGCGGGTAGGACAGCAGCGCGACGTCGACCCCGGCGGACCGTGCGTAGCGCACCATCTCGATCGTCCGCTCGAGAGTCGGGAAAGCTGCGAGCAGCATCGTGCGCAGAGCGTGGCGGCGCGCCTCATCGACCCCGATGTCAACGACATCGCACATCTCGGCGTCCGTCGTCCCGCACTCCGAGACGAGGAGCGTGCCCCAGTACCCGAGCTCGGCCTCCCGGCGGACGTCGTGACGGATGGCTCGCTCGTTCAAGGTGGTGAGCGAGGAGTTGAGGGTCGGCAGGAGGCACCCGCAAACCCCCCGCATGTGCTCCCTCGCCCACGCCCGGGCGTCCTCCCGCCCGTACTCGGCCATGACAAAAGAAATTATACAATACAGGATCCTTCGTCAATTGGAGGACCGGTGCTCCCCCTCGCTCGATCCCCACGGTCCTTCCAGCAGCCCCTCCGCCGTCGGCGAGGCCTCGGTTGGCTGCTTGCAGTCGGTTGGCGCGGCGGACTCGCCGGCGCCTCGCCGGCGGCTCATGCGTCGGCGAAGAGCCCCTCGTCCAGCTTCGCGGTGGAGGCGACCGTGAGATCGGCGTGCCGTCGAAGGGCCGCCGCCGCCTTGGTGCGGTCGTGGGCGAGCACTGCTCGGGTCAGGACTCGGTGCTCCTGTGCGATCCGCTCGAAGTCGGGGTGCGCACGGATCGTTAGGTAGCGGTAGCGCACGGACTGGTCGTAGAGGATTCCCAACAACCGCAACAACCAGGGCGACCCGCATCGGCTGAGAACCGCGAAGTGAAACCCGCGATGAGCATTCTCCCAGGCCATCAGTTCAGATGCGGTGAGCGTCTCGAGGCGCTCCGCACTCTGTGACCGAGCTTCGAAGTCGCTCAACGCGTTGCGGACGTCCTCGTCCCACGACGCGTCGAGCCGCTCGATCGACCGTTCGAAGGCGACCGTCTCCAGCAACAGCCGGTTCGCGTAGACGTCGCGGAGCTCGGGGAGCGATCCTGGAGCGACCCGTATGCCTCGGTTTGGCATGAACTCGACGAGCCCACTTCCCGAGAGGCGGCTGAGTGCCTCTCGGAGCGGGGTAGGACTCAAGCCGGGGTAGCGCTGCTGGAGCTCGGCCATCTTGAGCCGTTGACCCGGCCGCAGCGCTCCGGTCAGGATCTCATTTCGAATGACCTGCTCAGCCCAGTCCGTGCGCGTCGGCGGTGCGTCGATCGACTTCAGCACGGCCGGCCCATGCTCGTTCACCCATCGATCGCTGACCACTGACCCGAATGCTCCTTGCTTCACCACTGGGCGCCAACCTGCAGATCACATTCTATATAATCCAGGTGGGAGGTCTGTTCGGAACCGTGAGCCCGGTGGGCCGGACGTGCAGGCGAGGAAGGTGACCTGGCAGCCAACTGCCAGCTGCGCGGCGACAGCAGCGCGAGACGGGGCCGTGTCAGGGCGCGCCGGCACCCGGCACCCCGACCGCCGTCGTCACCAGGGCCGGGACGGCGGCGGCGCCCTACCTCTCGTCGACGATGTCGAGGTTGTAGAAGCGCGTGTCGCCCTTCATGAGCGGCGCCAGCTTCCCGACGCGCTCGTGCGTGGCGGCGCTCTCGGAGTGGCGCATGGCGTCCTCGTACGACGCAAAACGGAGGATCGACGCGTACACCCCAGGACGGTCCCGGTCCCGCACGACGACGACCGAGGTCGGCCCCGGGACGTCGTCGGGAACGGGCACGCTGTTGGCGGTGCTGATCACCGCGTCGATGTCGTCGGTCTCGTACTCGACGATCTGGATGTAGTCGGACATCACTGACCCCCCTCAGCTCTTGGCGTAGTCGGCCATACCCTGCCAGTCGATCACGACGCAGGGCTCGTCGCCAACGACCCAGGCGTCGTGCCCGGCCGGGATGACGGTGACGTCGCCCGGACCCATCTCCATCTCCTCGCCGTCGTCCATGCGGACGTGCATCCGTCCCGAGACGGTGTAGCCCATGTGCGCCACCTCGCAGCTGTCGGTCCCGGCCACGGGCCTCACGTGCTCGGACCAGCGCCAACCCGGGTTGAAGGTCACCCGCCCGACGGTGCCTGCGTCGAGGTTGACCAGCTCGATCTGGCCGATGTCGCCGGGGAGCGTACGGACTTCCTCTGGTGAGTCGAAGCTCTTTCGAACCAAGCCGGCCATGGGGCGACCTCCTGACGACGGGCGGATGACGTCGCAGCGTAAGGCGACCGGGCGCGTCCATCAAGGGGTCTTGAGGGCTTCAGCTCCGAGGCCCGGCGGGCACGAACGCCCGAACTGTGCGGGATTTCGAGGCACTTTTGCAAGAGTGCCTCGACTTTCCGCACACTTCGCCCTCGCCGCCGCCTCCCCGCCTCCGGCTTCAGCCGGAGCCGGCCGAGGCCGAGTCCGAGGCCGCGCCCGAGGCCGAGGCTGAGCGCCCGCCGGCGGCCGCCGCCCTCCCGAGCTCACGGAGGCGCCCGTGCAGCCCGCCCATCCACTCCACCTCGGGCAGGTAGCGCTTCGGCACCTTGGCGACGATCGTGTAGTTGGCGTCGCAGACGTTGGCGATCCGCGAGCGGGCCGCCTGCGAGACGAGCTGGTAGGAGTCCATGAGCGACAGCCCGGTCGCCTCCGCCACCCAGCGGACCATCTCGACGTGGGCGATCCGGAAGGCGTCCTCGAGGGGCCGGTACGAGCCGGCCACCATGATCGCCTCGTCGCTCTCGATGCGGGGCCAGGCGCACGGCCGGCCCTTCAGCACGTCGACCGTGAGGACGGTGTTCATGGCGCCCTCGACGGCGACGCCGCACGCCTCCCCCTCCCCCATCGTGCAGTGACCGTCGCCGAGGGAGAAGAGCGCCCCCGGGACGTTTACGCCGAGGTACACCGTCGCCCCCGGGCGGACCTCGGGAGAGTCCATGTTGCCGCCGAAGGCCTCGGGGACGAGGACGTTTCGCACCTCGGAGGCGGCCGGCGCCACCCCCACCGTGCCGTGGAACGGCTCGAGCGGGAGGCTCACCCGGTGGTCGGAGTCGAGGGCGGCGAACTCGACCGTGCCGGCGGCGGCGTCGAGGCGGTAGAGCCACACCCGCTCCGGCAGCGGCGGCTGCAGGGTGGCGGTGTAGGCGGTGCCGGTGAGCGCCCCGAACAGCTCGACGGTCGTCGAGACCGCCCAGTCGCGGGCCGGCCGGACGTCGACGAAGTGGATGGCGAGGGTGTCGCCCGGCTCGGCCCCCTCGACGTAGAAGGGCCCCGTCTGCGGGTTGATGTAGGGGTAGGTGATCGAGCGGGAGGGCAGGTCCTCGAGCCCGCGGATGCGCCCGCCGAAACAGTCCTCGGTGTACACCCCGACGACCTCGCCGGGCTTCACCGTCGCCCGCGGCTCGGCCCCCCCGAAGGTCCAGGCGTAGTCGTCGGGCCCGAGCTCGATCGTGCGGATCGGGACGGCCGCGGACCGGCCGGCCGCGGCCGAGCCAGCGGCCGCCCCGGTCACCTCAGCGGTTCTGCGGGAACCCGAGGTCGACGGCAGAGGTCGACGGGTCGGGCCAGCGCTCGGTGACCACCTTGGCCCGCGTGTAGAAGTTCACGCTCTCGGGTCCGTAGATGTGGGTGTCGCCGAAGAGGGACTGCTTCCAGCCCCCGAAGGAGAAGTAGCCGACGGGGACCGGGATGGGGACGTTCACCCCGACCATGCCCGCCTCGACCTCGAACTGGAAGCGGCGGGCGGCGCCGCCGTCGCGGGTGAAGATGGCCGCCCCGTTGCCCCACTGGTTGGCGTTGACGAGCGCCACGGCCTGCTCGTAGTCGGCCGCCCGCACGACGGAGAGCACCGGCCCGAAGATCTCGTCCTTGTAGGCGTCCATCTCGGGCGTGACGTTGTCGACGAGCGAGGCGCCGAGGAAGAACCCGTCGGACTCGTACAGCGGGTGGGAGCGGCCGTCGACGACGACCGTGCCGCCCTGCGCCCGGGCCGAGTCGATGTAGGAGGCCACCTTGTCGCGGTGCTGGCGGGTGATGAGCGGCCCCATCTCCGAGCCGGGGTCGGTCCCGTCCCCGATGCGCAGCGCCGGGAGGCGGGCCGAGATCGCCTCGACCAGCTCGTCGGCCACCTTGCCGACGGCGACGACGACCGAGATCGCCATGCAGCGCTCGCCCGCCGAGCCGTAGCCGGCCGAGACGGCCGCGTCAGCCGCCATGTCGACGTCGGCGTCGGGCAGCACGACCATGTGGTTCTTGGCGCCGCCGAGGGCCTGCACGCGCTTTCCGTTGCGGGCGGCGGTCTCGTAGATGTAGCGGGCGATCGGCGTCGAGCCGACGAAGGAGACCGCCTGCACGACCGGGTGCTCCAAGAGGGCGTCGACCGCCTCCTTGTCGCCGTGCACAACGTTGAAGACGCCGTCGGGGAGCCCCGCCCCGGCGAGGAGGTCGGCGATGATGACCGAGGCGAGCGGGTCCTTCTCCGACGGCTTCAGCACGAAGGTGTTGCCGCAGGCGATGGCGTTGGCGAACATCCACATCGGCACCATGGCCGGGAAGTTGAAGGGCGTGATGCCGGCCACGACCCCGAGGGGCTGGCGGATGGAGTAGACGTCGACCCCCGTCGAGGCCTGCTCGGCGTAGCGGCCAGCCAAGAGCGTCGGGATGCCGCAGGCGAAGTCGACGTTCTCGAGCCCGCGGGCGACCTCGCCCATGGCGTCGGAGAGCACCTTGCCGTGCTGGGCGGTGATGGCCCGGGCGATGTCGGCCCGGTGGGCGTCGAGCGTCTGGCGGATCGAGAAGAGGATGTCGCTCCGCTTGGCGAGCGACGTCTCCCGCCAGGCGGGGGCGGCCGCGGCGGCGGCCGAGACGGCGGCGCCCACCTCGTCGGTGCTGGCGAAGTCGACCTCGTGGGTCTTCTCCCCCGTCGCCGGGTTGAACACGTCGCCGTGGCGCCCCGACTCGCCTGCGACCTGCTTTCCTGCGATGTGGTGGTGGATGCGCTCCATGACGCCTGCTTTCCTCGGGTTTCCTCGGGTTCCTTACGATCCTCGCGCCGATCGGGCGCCGAGCGCCCCCGCCACGAGCTCGCGCACCCGCTCGCGGGGCAGTCCCGGCGTGCGGTGGCCGGCCCGGCCCACCATGTCCTCGTTGGCGACGAGGGCGTTCGCCACGGCCTCCTCGACGGCCTGCACCACCGCCTCGAAGAACGGGTCGAGGTGGCCCCAGGGCACGAACTCGAGGCGGTCGAGGTGCTCGGGCCCGGGGAAGAGCGAGGCGATCGGAGGCGTGAAGGCGCCCTCGTTGGCGGTCGAGAAGGCGAGGAAGAGGTCGCCCGAGAAGTGCGAGCCGCTCGTGCCGGTCCGGGCGAGGCCGAGCGTCACCCGCCTCGCGAAGGCGCGGCACTGGTGCGGGAAGAGGGGGGCGTCGGTGGCGACGACGGCGATCACCGAGCCGGCGCCGGGCGGGGCGGAGAAGTGCTCGGCCATCGGGTTGTCGCCCGCCAGCGCCTCGCCGAGCGGGACGCCCGCCAGCACGAGCTCGTGGCGGTCGCCGAAGTTCGCCTGCACGAAGGCGCCGACGGTGTAGTCCCGCCCGGCGTAGCCGACGAGGCGCGAGGCCGTCCCCGAGCCCCCCTTGAAGGCGTAGCAGTTCATGCCCGTCCCGCCGCCGACCGAGCCCTCCTCGATCGGGCGGCCGCCTTCGGCCGCCTCGAGGGCGGCGACCACGGTCGACTCGTCGACGTGGTGGCCGTTGATGTCGTTCAGGTAGCCGTCCCACGTCTCGGCCGCCACCGGCATCAGCCACGCCTCGGTCAGCTCGGGGTGGTTCCGGTGCGTCCAGGCGACGATGCCGGCGTGGCCGACCCCGACGGCGTGGGTGTTCGTGATGACGACCGGGCCCGAGAACGTGCCCGACTCCTCGATCCACGAGGCGCCGGTCATCTCGCCGTTGCCGTTCTGGTTGTGAAAACCGGCCGCCACCGGGTCACGTGGGTGGTCCTTGCCGCGCGGGTGGATGGCCGTCACGCCCGTCCGCACGTCGGAGCCCTCGATGAGCGTGACGTAGCCGACCTCGAGGCCCGGCACGTCGGTGATGGCGTTGAAGGGGCCGGGCCGCCCGCCGAAGGGGATGCCGAGGGCGCGGGCCCGCGGCTTCCCCGACGGCGTGGCGAGATGCGGGTCGGCCGCCCCGGCGGGCTCGCTCACCCGGCGCCCCCGCCGGCGCCCGCACCGGACGCGGCCGGGGTGGCGCCGTGGCCGTGGGCGTCGTCCTCACCTGGGGCCTCGCGCAGGTTCCACGCCCGCCCCTTCTGCGGAAGGATCACGACGGCCCAGTAGACGAGGCCGATCCCCATCGTGATGAGGGTGACCTCGAGCAGGAGCCGGGTCTGCTGGGTGAAGACGTACCCGAGGGCCGCGAGGGCGAGGAGCGGCGGGAGCGGCCAGAGCGGCATCTTGTAGGCGCCGTCGCGGGTCGCCCCGGTCGGCCGGGCGACGAGGGCCGCGATGGCGACGAAGGCGTAGTCGGCGACGAGGCTCGCCCCCGTCAGGTTGACGAGGGTGTTGAGCGAGACGCCGATGCAAAGCACCGCCCCGAGCACCCCGATGAAGGCCGTGGCGATCCACGGCGAGCGAAAGCGCGGGTGGAGGTCCGAGAGCCACTTGCTGAGCGGGCCGGGGAAGGCCCGGTCACGGGCCGAGCTGTAGAGGATGCGCCCGTAGCTCAGGATGATCGCGATGACGGCGTTCAAGATGGCGAGGCAGATGCCGATCGAGACGACGTCGTAGAGCCCGGTGTTCGAGGTCTTCTCGATGAAGTACTGGAGCGGGATGGCCGACTTCGTGAAGGCGGCCAGGCTCGGAGCCCCGATGATCGTCGAGGCGAACGGCACCAGCTCGGCGAGCACCGTGATCACGAGCGACCAGAGGATCGCACGGGCGATGTTGCGCCGCGGGCCGGCCGTCTCCTCGGCGAAGTTCACGGCGTTGGCGTAGCCGTTGTAGGAGAACACGGCGACGGCCGTGAGGGCGAGGACGCCCGAGAAGGCCACCGGGACGAGCGCCCCGTGCGCACCTCCGATCACCGGGTGGGCGAGGGCGTGCCAGTTCTTGGCGTGCGAGAGCCCGAGCACCGTGAGGATGAGGAGGGCGGCCAGCTCGATGGCGAGGAAGACGCCCGTCAGAATGGCGTTGAAGCGGATCTGGAGGATGGCGACCCCCGCCGCGATGATCATGATGACCGCCCCGACGTAGCGGGGGTCGACGTTCGCCACCACGGCGAAGTAGGTGCCCGCCCCGAGGGCGATCGTCGCCGGGATGAAGGCGATGAAGTCGGCGTAGAGGGCGTAGGTGATGAAGCTCACCGGGCCGGCGAGGGGCTTCGCCTTGCCCTTGAAGGAGTGCCACACCAGGGCGTAGTCGCCGCCTGCGATCGGGAACGAGGCCCCGAGCTCCGCCCAGCAGAACGCCATGAGGACCCCGACGATGGCGGCGAAGACGAAGGACCAGAACGAGCCGCTCCCGGCCGCCACGAGGGCGACGGGGGCGATGATGAACACCGAGGCGGCCGGCGTCACGCCCGACAGGGTGATGAGGATGTTGCCGAGCACGCTGATCGAGCGCGACAGCTCCTGTGAGTAGCGCCCGTGGGAATGCCCCTCGACGGCGTGCTCGGCATGGACGACGGCCGCCTGGAAGGCCGCCTCCTGCTCGCCGGTCAGGCCCTCGGGCGGCTGCATCACCCCGAGTACCGGTTCGTCTCCTGGTCTGTCCATGTCCACGGCCTCCCCCTCTCTTTGTCGCCGTCTTTGCGGGCGGCCGGGCTCTCACCCGCCGCCTATGTACGAAACCCCCCTAACCCGTGACCGCCCGGTCGGTGATCTCGAGCGCCTCGTCGAGCACGGCGAAGCCCTCTGCCAGTTGCTCCTCGGTGATCGTGAGCGGCGGGTTGGTCATCACCTGGTTCCAGTGGAGGAACGCGTAGACACCGTGGGAGAGCAGGAAGCGGCTCATCTCCTGCATCTCCGGGCTCGTCGAGTTGAAGGCCGCCATCGGCTCGCCGGTCGTCCGGTTGCGGACGATCTCGAGGCAGCCGAACAGGCCGATGTGGCGGTGGCCGCCGACCGAGGGGTGCTTCGCCATGAGCTCCTCGTGGTGGCGGCCGAGGACGTCGCCCATCTTCTTCGCGTGCTCGACGAGGCCGTCCTCCTCGTAGACCGCGATGGTGGCGAGGGCGGCCGCCATGGCGACCGGGTGCGAGTTGTAGGTGAGCCCGCCTGCAAAGACGTGGTCGTCGAAGTAGGAGGCGACCGCCGGCCGCATTCCGACGGCACCGAGGGGGACGTAGCTCGAGGTGAGCCCCTTCGCGCAGGTGATGAGGTCCGGCACGACGTTCCAGTGCTCGACGGCGAACCAGGCGCCGGTGCGCCCGAAGCCCGACATCACCTCGTCGGCGATGAGGAGGATCCCGTAGCGGTCGCACAGCTGCCGGACGCCCTCAAGGTAGCCGTCCGGCGGGACGAGGATGCCGTTCGAGCCGGTGACCGGCTCGAGGATGAAGGCGGCGATGGTGGACGGCCCCTCGAGCTCGATCGTCTCCTCGAGAGCGGCGAGGACGACGTCGGCCGGGTCCGCCGGCCGGGTGGTGCCGTGGTAGAAGTCGAGCACGTGCACGACGCCGGGGATGCCCGGCTCGTTCGCCCAGCGGCGCGGGTCGCCCGTGAGGGTGATCGAGCCGGCCGTCGCCCCGTGGTAGGAGCGGTAGCGGGCGAGGATCTTGTGGCGCCCCGTGACCGCCCTCGCGATCCGGATGGCGTTCTCGTTCGCCTCGGCGCCGCCGAGGGTGAAGAACGACTTCTCGATGTCGCCCGGGTAGAGCTGGGCGAGCTTCTCGCCGAGGCGGGCGCGCACCTCGGTCGTCATGGCGGCCGAGTTGACGTACTCGAGCTCGGCGGCCTGCTTGGCGATGGCGTCGACCACCCGGCGGTCGCCGTGGCCGATGTTGACGCTCATCAGCTGTGAGTTGAAGTCGAGGTAGCGCTTGCCGTCCGGGTCGTAGAAGTAGACGCCCTCGGCCCGCGCCACGGGGAAGGGGGCGAGCTTGGACTGGGCCGCCCAGTCGAACAGCGTGTAGCGCTTCGAGAGCTCGACGATCTCGGCGGCGCTCATCGGCTCGTTTCGTTCGTTGGTCATGAGGACTCTCTACTCCCCGAGGGCGGCCGTCGCTCGGCTGGGCCGCATGCTACGGATTCCGAAGGTGCGCGCCAATGCGCACTTTGAGCATTTTTGACGCCGGACGATGCATGTACTGTGCAGTCCGGTGTCGCTCTCGCTGCGTGAGATCCTCGAGCTCGAGCCGCTCCGGCGCGCCCGGCCACAGGTCCTCGCCGGCCGGGGAGGGCTCGACCGGGTCGTGCGCTGGGTGCACGTCACCGAGCTGCCGGACATCGCCTACCTGCTCCGGGGGGGCGAGGTCCTCCTCACGACCGGCATGGGCATCGCCGGCGACCTCGAGCTGCAGCGCCGCTACGTCGCCGAGCTGTCCGCCGCAGGCGTGGCGGGCGTCGTCGTCGAGCTCGGGCGGAATTTCGACCGCCTCCCCGACGAGATGGTGGCCGCCGCCGAATCCGCAGGCCTCCCCCTCGTCGCCCTCGAGCGCGAGACCCGCTTCGTCGAGGTCACCGAGGCCGTCCACCGCGAGATCATCAACCGGCAGTACGAGCTGCTGCGGCGTGCCGAGCAGGTGAGCCGCGAGCTCACCGAGCTCATCCTCTCGGGCGCCGAGCTCGGCCGCATCGTCGGTCGCCTCGCCGAGATCTTCGACGACCACGTCGTGCTCGAGGATGAGGCCCACCAGGTGGTCGAGATCGGCGGCGTGAGCGAGGGGACCGGCGAGGTGCTCGCCGGCTGGGAGCGCCACGCCCGCCACGGCCACGACGAGGTCGACCGCGGGACGGTGCACCGCCACGACGGCTCGCCGCGCTGCATGTGGGTGGCGCTCTGGCTCCGCCACGAGCTGTGGGGCCGCCTGCACGTGCTCGAGACGCGGAGCCGCCTCGACGAGATCACCGAGCTCCTCGTCGACCGGGCCGGGGCGGCCCTCAGTCTCGCCCTCCTCTCGGAGAAGGACGCCGCCCACCTGGCCGACCGGGCCCGCAGCGCCCTCGTCGGCGAGGTCGTGTCCGGCCGCTACGGCTCGGCCGTCGAGTTCCTCCGCCGGGCCCGCAGCCTCGGGGCCGACCTCGGAGCGGGTCGCCTCGCCGTCCTCGCCCTCGAGACGTCGTGGCGCCCGGGCGCCGGGACGGGCCGTTCGTCACCCGCCGGCGGCGGCGAGGGCGAGGAGGCCCGACGGCTCGCAGCGAGGGCCGCCGTCGCCGACGACGTCCGGCGCGCCGCCTCGGCGCGGGCCTGCGGGGCCCTCGTCGGGCTCGTCGGCGACCGCGTCCTCGCCGTCCTCGCCGTCCCCGGCGCCCGCCCGCTCGCGGCGGTGCTGGAGGAGGTCGTCGACGAGGTCGCCTCCCGGGCCGAGGAGCGCGACGAGCCTGCCGAGGTCGTGGCGGGGGCGAGCGGGGAGACGACGGCCGAGTCGCTCCCGACCGCCGTCGACGAGGCGGTCGCCGCCGTCGGCATCGGGCGGCGGGGCGGCCAGCCGGGACGGCTCCACCACTTCTCCGACCTCGGGACCTACCAGCTGCTCGTGCGGCTCTCGCAGGGGCCGGAGCTGGCCCGCTTCGTCGAGTCCGAGCTGCGGGGCGTGCTCGACCACGACGCCCGGGCGCGCACGCGCCTCCTCCCGACGCTGCGCGCCTACCTCGAGCACGCGGGGCGCAAGGCGGACACCGTCCGCGCCCTCAGCATCCAGCGCCGCACCCTTTACGCCCGCCTCGCCAAGCTCGAGTCGCTCCTCGGGCGCGACCTCGACCTGCAGGACACCCGGACGCGCCTCACGCTCGCTTTCCAGGGGCTCGAGCTCTTGGAGGACCGCCGGACCCGCCAAGCTGTCTGACTGCGACTGCGGGGCTCAGCCGAGCTCGTGGGCGGCGCGGAGGCGTTCGATGATGTCGGTCGTCGAGATGCCGGCCGTGTAGGGGACGGTGCGGTAGATCCCGAGGTCGATCGGCACGGCGTAGCACTCCCTCGCCCGCTCGCCCGTGAAGTCGTCGCCGTGCACGACGAGGTCGACGGCGTGCGCCTTGAGGAAGGGCTCGTCGACGAAGTACGGAGCGTCCGGCACCACCTCGTCGACGTAGCGGCACGCCGAGATCTCCCCGATCCGCTCCGCCATCGTGAGGATCGGGCGGCGCTTGTAGGCCTCGACGGTCTCGTCGGAGTGGACCCCGACGACGAGGACGTCGCCGAAGGCACGCGCCTGGCGGAGGAACTCGACGTGGCCGTAGTGGAAGAGGTCGCCCACCATGTCGACGTAGACCCGCGTCACGACGCCACCGCCCTCGCCGGGCCAGACGGCCGCCGGCCCGCACCCGTAGGATGGCGCCCATGGCTGGCGACGGCGGGACCGAGCCGCGGAGCCGGGCCTGGCGCGAGGTGTGGGACCACAGGGACCCGGACAAGCTCGGCTGTGACGGCTACGAGTCCCACGGTGACCTCGCCACGCTCCGCCCGGCCCAGGTCGCCTTCATCACCGAGACGCTCGAGCTTCGGGGTGACGACCACCTGCTCGACCTCGGCTGCGGGACCGGTGCCCTCACGGCCGCGCTCGCCCCGCACGTCGGCCGCGTCACGGCGGTCGACTACTCGTCGGACGCCACGGCGGCCGCCCGCCTCAGGCTCGCCCCCTTCGGCGAGCGAGTCGAGGTCGTCCATCACGACGTGCAGAGCTTCGACCTCTCCTCCGTCGGCTTCACGAAGGCCCTCGCCGTCGGCTCCCTCCACTACCTCGACGGGGAGGACGTCCTCCTCCGCATCATCTCCGAGGCGACCGCACACGGTGCGCCGATGCTCGTGATGGACCTCCCCGACGCCGCCTTTGCCGCCGAGGTCCGGCGCGACTACGACCAGACGCGGTGGTCGCACCTGTCGGTCGACCCCGAGCGGCTGCAGTCGCAGTTTCCCGGCAGCACGGTCCATCGCGGGATGTTCCCCTTCTACGACAACGACGCCGTGCGCTTCTCGCTCCTCGTCCCCGGCCGGGCCGGCTGAGGCCTCGCCCACCGCTCAGCCCTCGGCGGCGGCGGACGCCTCCGGCGGTGCCGGGGCGAGGGCACGGCGGATCGCCTCGGCGTTCTCCTCCGGCGCGATGCCGACTCGCGGGGGACGCCCGTCCCGGGTGATGCGCACGACGGCGGTGACGCCCGGATACGAGTCCTCGAGGGCGGCACAGGGCTGCCCCCCGACCGACTCGTGACAGCCGTTGTCGAGCACGTAGTGGAAGAAGTGGGCTGGCGCCCGGTCGCGGATCGTGTGGGTCGTGCCGAGGCTCATGAGGAGGGCGCCGTCGCCGTTCAGCACGACGACGGGCCGGCTCGTGCGCATGGCCATGCCGAGGCCGAGCGCAGGTGCGAGCCCCATGCTCCCCTGCATGTAGAAGACGTCGTAGTCGTCGCCCGCCTCCGCCCGGACCGCCCGGCTGACGAAGCCGGTCGAGGCGACGTAGACGGCCTCGTGCCCGTGACGGGCGAGGACGGCGCGGATCGCCTCGGAGCGCGACACCCGCCCGGCCGGCTCCGGCTCAGCCCTCATTGTTCTCCCCGGCGACGAGGATGACGTCGTCCCAGCCGAGCAGCTCGAGCAGCTTGGCGTCGATCTCCCCCATCACCTTGTGCTGGGGAAGGGTGTGCCGGTGGCCGACGACGAGGCGGAGGCCGATGCCATACGGGATGCAGAGCGAGGCGAGCGGGTTCACCGTGTGGCCGAGGCCGGCGTTCTGCAGGTAGACGCACGCCTTGGCCCCGGCGAGCGACGCACCGGCCGCCATGGCGACCGCCTCGGCCTCCCAGGTGGCGGTGACGTGCTGGCCGGGCGGAAGGCGCTCGAGATCGGCGATGAAGCCCTTCAGCCCGCTGTCGGGAACCCCGGTGAAGAAGTCGTACCCCTCTGCGAGCAGCTCGTCGAGGAGCCCGCTATCTGACGTAACGAGCTTCATTCTCCTGCAGTTCGTCGACGTACACGATGCGGAAGATCTCGTCCATGCTGACGACCTTGTCGTTGGCGTCGGCGAGCCGCCTGTCGGACATGAGGACGCCGAAGGTGTCCTGCAGGGCCTTCACGATGGCCCGGATGCCGTAGTTGGCGAAGATGACCAGCCGAAAGCCCGCGTCGTTGAGGTCGCGGTAGCGCACGGAGTTGTACGTCGTCGGGACGCAGACGAGCGGCGCCTTCTCGGTCTTGTACCAGAGCTCGGCGAACTCGAGCACGGGGCGGGCGTCGCTCCCCTTGTGGTGGATGAGGATCCCGTCCGCCCCGGCGGCGGCGTACTCCTTCGAGCGCTCGAGGGCCACCTTCATGCCGAGGCCCTTGTTGAGCGCCTCGGTGCGGGCGATGACGGCGAAGCCGGGATCGGTCCTGCGGTCGACGGCGGCCTGCAGCTTGCCGCAGAAGGTGCTCGACCGCTCGAGCTCCTCCTGCATCCCGTCGTAGAAGCTGCAGCGCTTCGGGAACGGGTTGTCCTCGATGCAGATGGCGCTCGCCCCGGCCTTCTCGAACTCGCGGACGAGGCGGATGGTGTTGATGGCGTTGCCGCCGCCGGCGTTGCCGTCGACGAGGACCGGGATGTTGACCCGGTCGACGATCTTGTTGACCACGTCGACGTAGTCGGCGGTGTCGAGGATGTCGGCGTCGGGCAGGCGGGCGGCCGTGTGCACCTCGAAGCTCGAGATCCACAGCCCGTCGGCCCCCGCCTCCTCGGCGATCTTGGCGCCGAGGGCGTTGTGGACGCCGACGACCACGGAGGCGTGATCGCCGCGCAGAAGGTCACGGATCGTGGATTCGGGGAGGATCATTCGCCACCGCCTGCAATGACTCGTCGGGTGTGCCCAGCCCGCATCGAAAGGTACGCCGGGCATCACTACAGAGCCCCAAACGGCGGTCAACTGCGGGGCGCGAACGCTCGCGGCGCGATCAGTCCGAGGGGGACGAGAGGCGGCCGATGATCTCGGTCGTCGAGATGCCCTTCGTGTAGGGAACGGTGCGGAAGATGCCCATCTCGAGCGGCACCGAGTAGTACTGCGCCACGTGCTCGGCGTCGAAGTCGTCCCCGTGGACGACGAGGTCGATCCGGTGCCGTTCGATCCAGTCCCGGGTCACGGCGATGGGGGCGTTCGGGAGCACCTCGTCGACGTAGCGGCAGCTCGCGACGAGCGTCACCCGCTCCCCCATCGACAGGACGGGCCGGCGCTTGTAGGCCGCCGCGTCGTCGTCGGAGTGGACCCCGACCACGAGCTCGTCGCCGAGCGCCTTCGCCTTGCGGAGGAACTCGACGTGGCCGGAGTGGAAGAGGTCCGCCACCATGTCGGCGTACACCCGCGTCATGCCCGAAAAGGTAGTTGCCTGGCCGAAGCCTCCTGATTCCGTAGAGAAGGTGCCGTGTACGATTTGTCGTGGCTGCGCACGTGACGGTTCCGGCGTGACGACACCGCTCGAGGCGAGCGTCATCATCCCCTGCTACACCGAGGAACGCTGGGACTGGACGCTCGAGGCCATCGACTCTGCGAAGGCTCAGACCCGTCGTCCCGCCGAGATCGTGGTCGTCGTCGACCACAACGAGCACCTCCTCTCCCGTCTGCGGCGGGAGGTCGACGGCATCGTGTGCCTCGGCAACGAGCTGCAGCGCGGGGTCTCGGGGGCGAGGAACAGCGCCGTCGCCAGCTGCGAGACCGACGTCGTCGCCTTCCTCGACGACGACGCCGTGGCGCACCCGGACTGGTTGGCCGAGCTGCTCGAGCCGCTCTCGGACGAAGCGGTCGTCGGCACCGGGGGCGTCGTCCTGCCGTCATGGCAGGGTCGCCCGCCGCGCTGGCTGCCGGCGGAGTTCGCCTGGGTGGTCGGTGCCTTCCACGCGAGCGTGCCGGAGTCCCCGGCCCCGGTCCGCAACGTGTGGGGCATGAGCATGGCCGTCCGCAGGGCCTTGTTCGAGGAGGTGGGCGGGTTTCGTACGGGGTTCGGCAAGCTCGACGACCTCTCCCGCCCCGAGGACACCGACTTCTGCATCCGGGTCGGCCGGCTCGTCCCCGACGGGCGCTGGGTCCTCGTGCCGGGCGCCGTCATCGAGCACCGCGTGCCCGAGCGGCGGGCGTCGTTCTCGTTCTTCCTCCGCCGCTGCCACAACGAGGGCCGCCAGAAGATCGCTCTCGCCGAGCTCCTCGGCGGGCGCGACAGCCTCGGGCCGGAGGCCGAGTACATCCGGCGCACGCTGCCCTCCGCCATGGCCGCACAGCTGCGCGCCGCGCTGCGCGAGCGCCGGAGCGAGCCGCTCCTCGTCGCCGGTGCCATGGCGCTCGGCATGGGCGCCGCCGCGACGGGCGCCGCCGAGGAGCTGGCGCTCCGCTACGGCGGGCGTGCGCGCACCCCGCGGCCCGCCTTCACCGGTCCCCCGGCGCCGGCCGCGCCCCGCGCCGAGGCGTCGTGACCGCCCTGTCGACGCTCCCCGAACGACGGCCGGTCGACCCGGCGGCGCCCCGGGTCCCCGCCGTCGTCGTCGACGTGGACGTGGCCGAGCCCCTCCCCTTCGTCGACGCCCACGACAGCCACGGGCGGCGGCACTGCGAGGCGTGGGTGACGGTGCGGGCGTTCACCGAGCCGGTGGCGCAGGTCGTCGTGCCGCTCGGTCCCGAGGGACTGACGGCCGAGCAGCTGGCTGCCGCCGTCGCCGAGGGGGCCGGCGGCGCCCTGCGGGGTCCGCTCGAGGCGGCCGGGGTCGTCTTCGACGGGACGCTTCCCGTCGGCGGCGTCCGGGCCGGGCGGACTCCCCCGTTCCTCGCCGGCCGGGCGGCGGTGCTCGCCGAGGCGCCCGCCATCACCGCCGTCGTCTGCACCCGTGGGAGCCCGCCCGGGCTCGAGGCCTGCCTCGTGAGCCTCGTGCGCCAGGAGTACCCCGACTTCGAGATCCTCGTCGTCGACAACGCCCCGGAGGGCGACGGCTGCGAGGCGCTCGCCGGGCGCCTCGCCGGAGCCGTGCGGCTCCGCCGCGTGGTCGAGCCGCGGCCCGGCCTCTCCTTCGCCCGCAACCGGGCGATCGACGAGGCGGCGTCGGACCTCCTCGCCTTCATCGACGACGACGAGGTGGCGGACCCGAACTGGCTCACCGAGCTGGCCCGCGGGTACGCCGAGCACCCGGAGGCGGGCGCCGTCGCCGGACTCGTGCTCCCGGGCGAGCTCGACACGGCGGCGCAGGTCTACTTCGAGCGCTGGGGCGGCCACAGCAAGGGCCGCGGCTTCGAGCACGCCGTGTTCAGCGCGGCGACGGTCGATCCGCTCTTCCCGAGGCCGTGCTTCGGCACGGGCGCCAACATGTCGTTCCGCAGGTCGGCTCTCGAGCGCATCGGGCGCTTCGACGAGGCGCTCGGTGCCGGCTCCCCCACCCGCGCGGGCGAGGACACCCTCGCCTTCAGCGAGCTCCTCTACCTCGGCGAGACGAGCGTCTACCGGCCGAGCGCCCTCACCCGCCACTTCCACCGCCGCGAGCTCGACCAGCTGGCGACCCAGTTCGAAGCGCTCGGCTCGGGGCTCTCCTCCTTCTACGCGAGCCTCGCCGTCCGCCATCCCCGGGTCGTCCCGGCCCTCGTCGGCCTCGTCGTCCGGGCAGGCGGCCACCGGCTGGCGGGAAGGGGGGCGGGCGGCGACTGGGAAGGCATGCCGGCCGGCTTCCGGGCGGCACGCCGGCGCGGCCTTCTCCGCGGCCCGTTCCGCTACGCCGTCGCCCGACGCCGGCTCCGCCGCCGCCCGGCCGGCCCGCTCGACGAAGCGAGTCGACCGGAGCGCCGGGCCGCCCGATGAGCTCAGCCTCGCCGGCGACCGATCGAGGACGGACGCGGCTCGAGGGCCTCGACCTCGCCCTCGTCGGCCTCGTCGCAAGCGTGCTCCTGCCGCTCGCCGTGCTGCGGCTCTATCCCTCCCCGGCCCGCACCATCACGGTCTTCGCCTACGCGCTCGTCGGTGCCGGGTGCGCCGTCATGTGCCACGTCCGCGTCGCCGACCGGGTCGTCTCCTGGGCGCTCGCCGTCGTGCTGAGCCTCGCCGCCGACGGCCTCCTCGCTGCCGCCATGATCTGGGCTGCCGACTGGCACCCGAAGGCCTTCCTGTTCCTCGCCGGGCCGAGCGGCCTCTCCTGCCTCGCCCGCCTCGCCCACCTCGCCGGGACCAGCTGGAGGAGACGGCGCCAGGGCGCCCTCGTCGCCGAGTGGTCGGCGAGCCACGCCACCGACTCCGGACACGCCCGACCGGCCGGTTGGGACGCCGGACGAGGGGCCAGGCAGTCCGGCCGGTCGCAGCGCTAGCGCCGGCAAGGGCGCTCCGGCGGTCTTTCGGGATCAGGCGGGGGTGTAGACGGCCACCCAGTCGACGTTCAGGTTGACCACCTTCGGTGTGGCCGACGTCGGCAGGTTGTCGTCGTACGTCTCGATCTGCATGAACAGCTTCTGTGGCAGGTCGAGGGCGTGCGTCCCCGAGGGCTCCGGGTTCGGGATCGTCGCCCAGGCGGTCCCGTCGACGTAGTAGGTGATGGTCGACGAGTTCCAGGCGACGCCGTAGGTGTGCCACTGGGTGGCGTCGACGGTCGAGTTCGCCTTTACGACCATCGAGTCGTTCGGCCCGTAGTGGGTGGTGGCCGTGAAGTACTGACGGGTGTTGGTCGTCGGCATGTCCTCGTAGAAGTCGATCTCCGGCGGCCAGGTGCTGACGCCGATCAGCCCGAAGACCACCGACACGCGCGCCCCGACGTCGGCCCGGGCCCGGACGAACGCCATGCCCGAGGTCCAGCTCGAGCGCGTGCAGAGGCCGGTGCCCACCCACTCGTTGTTGAGGGCGGGGTCCTGGTACTCCGACATCGTGATCATCCCGCCGGCGACCGAGCCGTGCGAGGCGAGCCAGGGGCCGTCGACGTGGGTCGGCGCCTGGTAGAAGCCGTTCCAGGTGGTCTGGTTGAGGCTGCTGCCGTTGAAGTCGTCCACGAGCGCCTGTGTGTAGCCCGGATAGGCCGTCGCCGAGGGAGGCGCCTGGCCGCTCGGGTCGGAGGGCCCCGACGAGGCGATCGTCGTGGTCGTCGTCGTGGGCGGGAGGGTGGTCGTCGTGGTGGTCGTGCTCGGCGGCGGTGGAGGCGGGCGGTGGGGCGGTCCGGGGTGCGGGACGTGGTTCGCGTGCCCGAGCGGCAGCAGCGGGACGGCCGGACCGCCGACGAGGGTGGCGAAGGAGCCGGCCGACAACGCCGCCGCCGACGCGAGCGCGCTCACGACGGCCATGACTCGACGGGGCCCGCCATGCCAAGTCGCGCGATGCATGTACTGGATATCGGCACGGAGAGTGAGCACATTTAGCCACTCTTCGTGGCCTGCGGGTGACCTCCGGAGGTCCGCGTAGCGTGGAGCCGAAGGGGGCGCGATGGCTGGTGGGCGGTGGTGATCGAGGTCGCGGGCACCGCGCCGGTGCTCGTGACGAGGACGGAGGCGACGGCTCCCGACTCGATCGACCTCCGCCATGGCGCCGGTGGGCGCTACGCGGGCGTGTGGGTCCTCGTCATGCACGGCGACCGCCCGGTCGGGACGCTCGAGCTGGACCACCCCGGCGAGACCGTCGAGGCGAGCACGCTCCGCGGCCTCATCGCCGAGCGCTTCGCCGGCGAGCTGCGAGAGCCCCCGTTCCGCTTCCCTGAGGTCTCCGCCCTCCCGGAGGCCTCGGTCGTCGTCGCCACCAGCCTCACCCGGCCGCAGGCGCTCTCCGCAGCGCTCCGCCGCCTCGAGGGCCTCGACTACCCCGCCTACGAGGTGCTCGTCGTCGCCAACGGGCCCGACGCAGGCCGCGTCCACGACCTGCTCGACACGTCCGCCCTTCCCCGCACGAGGCTCCTCGCCGAGCGGCGCCCGGGGGCGTCGGCCGCACGCAACCGCGGCCTCGCCGAGGCGAAGGGCGAGATCGTCGCCTTCACCGACGACGACGACGAGGTGGACACGAAGTGGCTGCGCGCCCTCGCCTCACACCTGTTGGAGCCCGACGCCGGTGCCGCCGTCGGCCTCGTCGTGCCGGCGGCGCTCGAGACCGCCGCCCAGGTCTGGTTCGAGCACTCGGCCCGCCGCACGCGCTCCCTCTACGTCCCGGCACGTTTCAGGCTGGCGGCGCCCGAGGGCCGCTTCGCCGGCGCCGCCTCGCTCCTCCGGCCGACCGTCGTCCGGGAGTCGGACGGGTCGGCGCCGCAGCGCACCTCCCTGTATGCCACGGGGGAGTTCGGCACCGGATCGAACATGGCCTTTCGCACCGCCTTCCTGCGGGAGCTCGGCGGCTTCGACGAGTCGCTCGGGCCGGGCACCCCCGCCAGAAGCGGCGAGGACCTGGCGCTCCTCGTCGCCGTCCTCGCCGAAGGGGCCCCGCTCGTCTACGAGCCGGGGGCCATCTTGTCGCGGGGCCTGCGGGAGTCCTTCGCCGAGCTGGAGGACCAGCTGCGCGGGTACGGCACCGGGTTCACCGCCATGCTCACCTCGCTCGTCTGGCGGCGGCCCCGTCACGCCCTCGGCCTCCTCGGGGCGGTGCCGAGGGCGCCCCGATGGCTGCGGGGCGGCGGGGACGGGCCGGGCGGCCCGCCTCGACCAGGAGAGGTCCGCCGGCTCGGGCGGGCCGACCGGCTCGGGATGCTGGTCGGCCCCGGCGCCTACGCCCTCAGCCGCCTCCGGCAGGGTCGCTCGGGCCCGAGCGGCTCGGGCCGGAGCCGCTCGGGGCGGAGCCGCTCGCGGCACGCCGCCTGAGGACGTAGTTGAGGGCGTAGGGCGGGTGGCCGTGCCATCGATACGGCAGGTCCGTCCCGAAACCCTTGGACTGGTGCGTCACCTCGAGGCCCTTGTCCCTGAAGACCGCCCGGCACGCCCGGGGCGTGATGACGAGCGGGTGCAACGGGTCGGCGTGCGAGTGGACGTCGAAGGAGAGCAACGCCTGGCCGTCGGGGGCGAGGTAGCGCGCCACGTTGTCGATGACGGCGGGGAAGTCGTAGCAGTGGTCGAGCACGTTGATGGACACGACGAGGTCGACCTTGTGCTCCCACTGCGGCAGGAACTCCTCGCCGGGGACGGCGTGCAGCTCGTAGGCGGTGTCGAGGTCCGAGAAGTCGAGCACCCGGAACTGCTCGGCGAGCGGCTCGACGGCGACGATGCGGGCGCCCTCGAAGTAGGCGGTGCGGAGACGGCTCCCGGCGCCGAGGTCGAGCACGACCTTGCCCTCGTAGTCGTGCGGCCCGAGGCCGAAGTGCCCGAACATGGCCCTCGAGTCGACGACGAAGTCGTCGCTGCGCCGCCACTGGTCGCTCTCGTGGAAGGAGAGCTCGCCCGGCTGGGCCTCGTCGGCCCAGGCGGCCCGCTGCACCGAGAGGTGCGGCCGGAGCAGGCCTATGTGCCACTCGCGCGCCTTCCAGTAGAAGGGCGAGACGATCCGGCGCGGAAGACTCCGACGCGGCGCTGTGGTCACGACACCCTCCCTCCTCGAAGTCGGAGTGTAGGCGTCAGAGGCTGCGGCGGAACTGAGCGGAGTCCGGCCGCGCGAAGAGGCCGACTGGTACGGTCGGGCCCGGGTGAGCGCTGAGATGAACGAGACCCCGCCACCGGGCCGGGGCACACGCTCGGCGAGCCAGCTGATCCGCAACGCGGCCGCGCTCATGACCTCGTCGGTCGGGACTGCCTTGCTCGGCGTCCTCTTCTGGGCGTACGCCGCCCGCTCGACCGACCCGAGCCGGATCGGGCGGGCCTCCGCCGAGCTCGCGGCCATGGTCCTTCTCGCCAACCTGGCCGACGTCGGCGTCGGCTCGCTCCTCCTCCGCTTCCTCGCCGGCGCCGGACGGCGGACGCGGCGCTTCGTCTCGCGCTGCTACGCCGCCTGCACGACCTTCGGCCTCGCCCTCGCCGTCGCCTACGTCGCCCTCGGCTTCCCCGACCGCTTCCTCCCGGGCGGGCTCGGCTGGCGGGTGCTCTTCGTCGGCGCCACGGTCTTTTGGACCATCTTCGTGCTGCAGGACTCGGTCCTCATCGGGCTTCGCGAGTCGAGGTGGGTGCCGGTCGAGAACATCCTCTTCGCCGCCCTCAAGATCGTCCTTCTCCCCGTCTACCTCTCCGTCTCGGCCGCACAGGGGATCTTCCTCGCCTGGGCGGCACCCGTCGTCCTCGCCGTCGCGGCGGTCAGCTTCTACCTGTTCCGCAAGAAGATCCCGGCCCACGAGCGCGACTCGGTCGAGGAGCCCAACTTCCCGACCGCCCGCGAGCTGGCGTCGTTCGTGGTTGCCCAGTACGCCAACAGCCTCGTCGGCACCATCGCCGGCGCCCTCATGCCGCTCATCGTGATCTACCGGCTCGGGGCGACCGCCAACGGCCACTTCTACCTGCCGTGGGCCTGCGTCATCGCCTTCTCCCAGCTCGTGTGGGGGCTCTCGACCTCCTTCGTCGTGGAGGCCGTCTTCGACGTCGACCAGATGCGCCAGCACGTCGACCGCATGCTCCGCGTCGTCGGCTTCTTCCTCCTCCCGATCCTCGTCGTCGGGATCGTCTTTGCCCCGCTGCTGCTCGGCATCTTCGGCAAGTCCTACGCGGCGACCGGCACGACGCTGCTCCGCCTCCTCCTCCTCGCCACGCCCGGCACCATGGTGACGGCCTTCTACACGAGCTTCATCTGGCTCGAGCGACGGGCGTGGTGGCTGGCGGCCCGCCAGGCGCTCAACTCGCTCGTGCTCCTCGGCGGGAGCCTCCTCCTCCTCGGCCACCTCGGGATCCTCGGCGTCGGCGTGGCCTCGCTCGCCACCGAGCTCCTGCAGGCGGTCATCATCCTCCCCGGCGCCCTTCGCAGGTACCGGGCCGTGCGGGCGGGGCGGCCGTCCTTCCAGGTGATCGCCCGGAGGGCGGAAGACACGTGAGGATCGCCACCGTGGCGTGGGGCTCGTTCGAGCAACCGGCCGGGACGGAGCTCTCGCACCTCGGGCTGTGCAGGGAGCTCGCCGGAAGGGGCCACGAGATCTCCCTCTTCTTCGAACAGGACGGCGCGCTCCTCGACGAGTGGCGCCGCTTCACCCGAAGGGAGGTCCGCCTCGAGGGCTACCGCCGCGACCTCTCGACGCCGCTTCGCTCGAGCCTCGGCCTCGTGCGCGGCGCCGCCGCCATCGCGGCGAGCCGGCCTGAGTGCGTCTACCTGAACTTCCCGGTCGACGCCTGGCTCGGCCGCCTCGGAGCCCTCCCGAGCAGGGCGCCCGTCGTCTGCCACCTCCACCTCGCCTTCGACGAGGCCTCGTTCTTCCTCCGCTCGGGCATGGCGACGGTGGCCCGTTTCGTCGCCGTCTCGGAGGCGACGGCGGCGAGCTGGCGACCGCTCGTCTCCCGCCCCGAGAAGCTGTCGGTGATCAACAACGGGGTCGGCACGACCCGTTTCGTGCCGCCGGATCCCTCACAAAGGGCGGCCGCACGGGCCGCCCTCGGCCTCTCACCGGACGCCGAGATCGTGCTCTTTGTCGGCCGGGTGGTCGAGAACAAGGGCCCGGGCGTCCTCCTCGAGGCGCTCGGGCACCTCCACGACTCGGGCCGGACGGCGGTCCACCTCGTCGTGGCGGGCGAGGAGAAGGACCCCGCCTTCTCGGGGCGGCTGCGGGCCGAGTCGGCCCGCCTCCCCGTCTCGTGGGTGGCCTGGCGGGCCGACGTCGGGGAGCTCTACGCCGCCGCCGACGTCGTCGCCGTCCCGAGCACGGTTGCCGACTCGTTCCCTCTCGTCCCCCTCGAGGCCATGGCGTGCGGGGTCCCCGTCGTCGCCTCGGCCGTCGGAGGCCTGCCCGAGATGCTCACGGGCGAGCTCGCCGAGCTGCTCGTCGCCCCCGGCGACGCCCAGGCGCTCGCCGCCGGCATCGAGCGGGCCCTCGAACGCGGGCGGGACGCCGCCTTCCGCCAGTCCCTGCGACCGTATGTGGAAGAGCACTTCTCGCTCTCGGCGAGCGGCGAAGCGCTCGAGGCCGTCATGGCCGACGCGGTCGCCTCCCGGGCCGCAAGAAGGCCGCCTCGCCCGAGGCGACGGCGCCGGCCGGGCGGAGGCAACCGCTAGGGCACGAGCTGGTAGATGACGGCGTCGGCGTTGCGGTAGACGAGGATCCAGTTGAGCGACTGCGGCAGCTCACGTTCGAGGGTGAGGAGCCCGCTCGGGTACGAGTAGTACTTGGCGTAGTTGAGCATGCTCGTGCTGATGACGAGATACTGCGGGCCCGGGAAGACCGAGGCGTACCGCGTCACCCTGAAGATGTCGGAGGCCTTCAGGGTCACCTGGCCGATGAGGGGGTCGGCCGGCAGCACCTCGACGTGGTAGTCGTTCGAGTTGGCCGTGAGCAGGCTCGGGAAGTTGTAGTCGGCCTCGACGAGGGTGGCGCCCTTCGGGGCGTGGCTGTAGAAGTAGTTGGCCGCCGCCACGTCGCCCGTCGTGATGACCGTGTAGGCGAACGGGCCGTAGAGCGCCTCGACGCCGAGGGCGGCCGTGACGCCCACCATGACGAGAGCGGCGAGGAGGCGAGGGGCGAGGCGCATCTTCAGGCGGAAGAAGGCGTCCGCCACGAGGTAGGCGCACCAGGGGGCCGAGAAGAGGTACACCCGGTAGATCGCCTCTCCTCCGTAGCGCTGGGTGACGAGGACGGCGAAGGGGGCGAAGGCGAGGAGGGCGACGCGCAGCACCCGTCCCGGCCTCTTGACGTTGGCGATGATCACGAGGGCGGCCGGCACCCACATGAGAAGCGCGAGCACGTGGGCGGTCGTGGCCGAGAGGTACTGGGCGTTCCCCCGCGCCCCGGGCGCGGCGCCCTGGGCGTTCTGGATGAGGTTGAAGCTCGAGAAGATGCCGCCGTACTCGGCCGCGATCAGGTGGTAGTGCGGGATGAGGTAGCCGCCGGCGATGGCCGCCATGACGAGCACGAGCCAGCGCGGGCGGAGGAACCCGAAGACGGCGAGGGCGACGAGGTCGAACAACAGCACATAGGGCGTCAGCTGGTGGGCCGCCACGATGGCCGCGTAGATGACGACGATGGCGAAGACGGCGAAGACCCGCGCCCGACGCGAGACCTCGGGCGGGGCCTCCCGGCCGGCCCGCAGCCAGCTCCGCGTGCTCGCCACCGCCCCCCGGAGGCGGCCGGGCTTGGTTGGTTTCCGCTCGGCCGGCTCGGGCGGGGTGAGCCACCTGATGGCGATGAGCAGGACCCCGAAGCACAGCACGTAGGCGAAGGCCTGCGGCGAGAGGTAGTCCTGGCCGATCCAGCTGATGTAGATCTCGAAGAGCATGGTGGCGAGCACCGCCACGCGCCCGTCGTCGCTCAGCACCCGGAAGATGGCGAGGACGACGAGGCACGACACCGCCTCGAAGAACACCGGCGCCCAGGCGGCGAAGTCGAGGACGTGGAGGCCGACGAGGGCGCTCACGTTGGCCACCGCCGCGAAGAACACGGGCCAGTTCTGGTAGATGTCGAGCGGGTCGGTGATGCGACCGACCTGGTTGAAGTACTCGGCGACCCCTATGTGCTTGTAGGCCCAGGAGTACTCGGGCGCCGGGTAGAGAAGCGGGATCGTCGCATGGATGACGGCGATGGCCGCCGCCACGTAGAGGACGAGGATGACCATGCGGCGCCTGCGGCGCGAGAGCTCCCAGGCGAAGCCCACCACGAGCACCGCCAGACCGGCGAAGTACCAGTGGTCGAGCGAGGCGGCGAGCCCGAAGCGGCTGAGCCGGTTGGGGTCGGTCCTCGACAGGCCGAGGCCCCAGAGCGACAGCCCGCCGCAGAGGATGACGAGCGAGACGAGGGCGCCGAAGAGCGAGCGCACCCGGGAGGGCTTCGGTGTCGAGGTGCCGGAGGAGAGCAGGCCCGCCACGACGTCGCGATGCAGCTCTGTGTCGAGCGCCGACAACTCAGTGGGTCTTAGAAGGGTGCTGCCACACCTCGATGGAGCGGATCACGACGCTCTTCGGGAAACGCTCCGAGGACCCGGGGGCACGGCCCGCCGTGATGGCGAGGTCGGCGAGGAGGTACATGCGGTTCGTGATGGAACCGACGTAGCGGGCGCGAAGGACGCCGTCCACGTACCACGAGATCGAGCCCGGCTCCCAGTCGACCCCGTAGGTGTGGAAGGTGCTGGCGAAGCTCGGCAGCACGAGCGACTCCGCCTGCTGGGGGACGCCCGCAGGGTGGATGAACATGTGGACTTCCCTCTGGTCACCCCAGTCCTCGAGGGCGTCGATCTCCGGCGGCCACTTGCCGCTCGTCGGCAGCATCCAGAAGGCGGACCAGAGCCCGCGCCCCTCGGGCAGCTTCGCCACGAACTGGGCGTAGCCGTACTGGAAGCTGAACTTCCCGTAGGACGAGAGCATCCCCGAGACGTACGGCCGGCCGTGATTGCGGGTCCGCTCGGCCGTGAGGGTCAACGCCCCGCCGCCGACCTTCACCTGCGAGGCGGCGTACGTCTCGAGCTCCCGGTTGCCGTTGTTCGTGCAGCCCCAGAAGTAGCAGGTGGACCACTTCGCCGAGTCGAGGGTGCTGCCCGTGAACTTGTCGGAGAAGACGAGACGCCAGCTCCCCTTCGGGCCGTACGGCTGGAGGAGGTTCGGCGGCGTCGTGGCCTGCTCCTTCGACACGGTCGTGGCGCCGACCGAGGGCGGTGGCGACGACGTGCTCGAGCCGAGATGGCTGAAGAGCGAGCTGCAGCCGGAGAGCCCGACGACGAGCGAGGCGGAGGCGAGCACCGCTCCGGCCCGGCGCCTGGTCACCCTCGAAAGATACCAGTCACCCCTGCGGCTCCCGGGGCAGGAAACGGCGCCCATCGTCTGGCGTGCCGGGCCCCGCGACCTCACCCGAGGGGGGTGGACGACGTCCACTCCGTCACCGCCTCGACCCAGGGCGTCGTCAGCTGCACGGCGTGGTCGTCGGTGAAGTACCAGTCGGGGTCGGGCGTCCGCCAGTCCCCGTAGATGACGTCGAGCTCGCGCTCGTGGTCGGCCGCCTTCAACCACCTGCGCCCCATGAAGTCGAACTCGACGAGCTCCTGGCGCGGGATGCGTCCCTCGAGCTCGACGGGTGGGTCGGACCGTGGCCAGCCGTGGGTGTAGTAGACGAGCTCGTCGCCGGTCGCCTCGAGGACGAAGAACTCGTAGCGGACGCCGCGTCGCTCGAAGACGAGCTCGCAGATCTCCCCGGCGTTGTTCCGGTAGAGGGCGTGGCGGCGGAACCCTGCCGCCTCGAGGTGGGACACCGCCTCGTAGAGCCGCTCGCGGTCCTCGAGCCGGAGCGCGAAGTCGACGTCGTCGGTGTAGTGGAGCGGGCCGCCGTCGCGCGCCCACGACAGCAGCAGTCCTCCCCAGAGCCAGTACCTGCCGGCGAGCTCGCTCGCGGCGAGGGCGTCGTGGAGCCGTTGCAGGTCCCGCCTGAAGCCCGGCAGCCAGAGCGGTCTCGCCAGCACCGGCAGCACCCGGTCGACGAGCGGCAGGGCGACGAGCGCCTCGGCCGCCCGGACGGCGAGAGGGCGGAGGCGCTCGCCGACGCCTCGAACGTCCGAGCCGGCGTACGCCTCGCTCAGACGACTCGTCGCACGCCTGGAGCGAAGGTAGAGGACGGGGCCCACGAGGAAGCCGGCCACCTCGGGAAGGGCGAAGGGGGCCTCGCCGGCCGAAAGGGTGCCCGCCGAGGCAGCCCTGCGCCAGAGGCGGGCGAGGTGGACGAGGCTCGGCACGACGCGGCGGCGGACGAGGGGGCGGGTCGCCGGGTCGGCCACGCACTTGGTGAGGTAGGCGGAAAGGCCCGTGCCCCAGCTGTAGAGCTGCCTCGAGAGCTCGCGCTGGCCGGTGCGGTGGGCGTGCCACACGAGGGCGGACGGCTCGTAGGCGATCCGGCCGCCTGCGAAGAGCAGGCGCACGAACATGTCGATGTCCTCGGCGCCTCCGGCCGGCGCACCCGCCCCGAGCAGGACGTCGAAGCCGCCGATCTCCAAGGCGGCCCGGCGGTCGAGGGCGAAGTTGGCGCCGGCGCCGAAGATCGCAGGGCTGAAGGGGTAGGACGGCGCCTGCGGCCAGCGCTGGCGCAGCTCGAACAGGCGTGGCTCGGTGACGGCCGCCCAGCGGGCGTGGCGGTCGAAGTACTGCTCGGGCCGGCTGGAGAGGGCGGCCGAGGCGATCATCCCCGTGACGCAGACCACGTCCGGCGCGCGCCCGTGTCCCGCCGCCAGCCCGCGAAGCCAGCCCTCGTCGACGAGCACGTCGTCGTCGGTGAAGGCGACGAGGTCGAAGGTCGCCTCGGCGAGCCCGCGGTTGCGGGCGTGCGAGAGGCCCGGGCGCGGCTCGACGACGTAGCGGAGCCGGTCGTCGGCGGCGGCGAGCTTTCCGACGAGCGACTCGGTCCGGTCGTCTCGCGGGGCGTTGTCGACGACGAGCACGTCGAAGGTGCCGTACCGCAGGTCGGCGAGGCGCCCGAGGCAGGCCTCGAGCTGTTCGGGCCGGTCGCGGGTACAGACGACGACGCTGACCGGCGGCTCCTCGGAGGAAGCCGGCGACTCCGCGCAGGAGGCGTCCCCGGCGCGAAGAAGCCTCGCCGCAAGAGTGCCGTCGTCCACGACGCCGTCACGGCCGAGGTGGGCCTCGATGGGTGCCGCCAGCTCCGTGCAGGCGGCCCTGAGGAGGTCGCCCCCCACCGTCGCGAGGGCGTCCGGCGCCGCCGCGACACCCCGGTCGAGAGCAACCGAGACGAAACCCAGCGGGACCCCGTGCAGCCGCACGAGCGCCCTCGCCCGCCCGTAGCGGTCGTCGAGCCCGTCGACGACGGCGCGAAGTCGCGGCTCGCCGACGATCTCCAGCTCGCCCACCCAGACGGGCTCGACGGGTCCTCGCGTCACGCGGCCCTCTGAGCCGGCGGCTCAGTAGGCGACGCTCGGCTCCTCCTCGAAGAGGAGGCCGGGAGCGTGTCCACGCAGGTGCCGCCGCTCGCGGAGCAGCACGTTCACGATGCGCCAGCCGTCGCGGATGACCCGCAGGTTGCTCTGGCCGTGCTCCCGGCGCAGCTCGAAGCTCGGCACCTCGCACACCCGCAGGTCCGCCTGGGCGGAGCGGATGCAGAGCACCGTCTCGACCTCGAAGCCGTCATTGGTGAACGAGAGCTCCGGCAGGCAGCGCCTCCAGAAGGCGGCGAAGCCGTAGCAGAGGTCGGTGTGCTCGGCCCCGTAGAGCCCGTTGAAGATCGTCCGCAGCCCGAGGTTGCCGGCCTTGCGCAGCCAGGTGATGTCGGCGCTGCCGCCGCCTGAGAGGAACCGGCTCCCCTTCACGAACTCGGCGCCCCCCTGCAGGGCGTCGACGAAGCGCGGGATCTCGCGGGGGTTCATCGACCCGTCGGCGTCGAGCATGACGATGGCGTCGCCGCTCGCCGCTTCGAAGCCGGCGCGAAGGGCGTCACCCTTACCGAAGCCCGGCTGGGCGACGACGACGACGTCGGGCACCATCTCCCTTACGACCTCGAGCGTCCTGTCGGTCGAGCGCCCGTCGACGAGGACCACCTCGTGGACGTCGGGCGGGAGCTGCGAGAGCACGTTCGGGAGGTTGCGCTCCTCGTTGAGCGCCGGGATGACGAGGCTGACGGTGGGCGGACGCCTGCGTCCGCCGTCGTCGAGGCGGCGACGCTCCGGCAGGCCGCGCCGCGCGACGGGCGGCGCCTCGTAGAGTTCGTCGCGGCTCGGGACGTACGGAGGGGCGATCGCCTCGGTGAGGACGTCGGCGCCGGCGAGCACCATGAGGGACACGGCGGCCGTGAGGTGGGCGGCACCTGGGGGGCGGTGGGGGGAAGGGGCTGCGGTCGTCGTCAGGCGGCCCGCGCCGGCGACCCGCCCGCCGTCGCCTATGAGGTGAGCTCCCTTGCTCCGCATCCGCACCTTCTTCCGCTCCGTCCTGGTGCGGCGGATCGGACGGTACAACAACGCGTCCTCGTCCGCCGCAGGTGCGCCAAGACCGCAACTGCGCACCGGACCCGCGGCCGATGGTAAAAAGTCGAGATCAACGGCCTCCCAACGGGAAACCTCAATCTCCCCACCCGCCACACACGGCGTTCAGCTGGGGCGACGGAGCGAGGGCGCGGGAGCAGTCGGGACCGCGACGGCCACGCTCAGTGGCCGGCGACCGAGGAGGGCGCCCGGACCATCTCCGGGCGCGAGATCCCCGGCCCCGACTGGTAGATCCGGACGGAGCGGAGGTCGAAGGAGCTGTGCGGCGCCGCCGCGCCGCTGATCGCCAGGTCGGCGAGGAAGTACATCGGGACGCTCGGCACGTTCGGGCCCACGTAGGCGTCGACGACCCTTCCGTCGAGGTACCAGACGAGCGAGCCCGGTCGCCACAAGAGGCCGTAGGAGTGCCAGCCGCTCGCGAGGTCCGCGGCCGACGAGACCCACCGGCCGGCGCACTCGGGCCCCGCCGCCGAGCGCCAGTGGAACGTGGTGCGGATGGCGTGGTGCGGACCCCAGTTCTCCATGATGTCGATCTCGGGCGGCCAGGCCCAGCTCGTCGGGAGGAGCCAGAGCGCCGGCCAGGTGCCCGCCCCGCCGGGGAGCCTCGCCACCACGTCGACGTAGCCGTAGGTGAACGAGAAGCTCCGGTACGTCGTGAGCATGCCGGAGCTGTACGGATAGCTCCTCGGGGCACCCGACCTCGTCGTGCCCTCGGTCGGCTGCTCGTCGGCGACGAGGTGGAGGATGCCGCCCGACACCTGGTCGCCCGAGGGGAGGTACCACTCCTTCTCGTCGGCGTTGCCGAAGTTCGTGCACCCGGCGGCCGGGTCGTGGAACCACGGGTAGCAGGTCGCCCAGACCGAGGCGTCGAGCGACGATCCCTCGAAGCTGTCAGCGAACACGAGTTGCATCGAGGAGGCGGGGCCGTCGCCGTCAGGGACTGCCCCAGCGGCGCTCGCGTGAAGCACTTGCCCAAGGACGCCGCTTCCTCCGACGAGCAGCGCCACGGCCATCTCCCACAGCCTCTTCGAAGCCCAACCTCTGCGACGCGGACCCCGGTCGCTTGGACCGCGTGGGCGCATCTGCGCTCTCCTTTCCCGTGAGAGCGCCGGACCGGAACCCCAGTGATCGTCTGTGATTCGGCAGCCCGGCGAACTCGTGGAGTCCCGTGGCTTTGCGTCCCCGCCTCGCGGCGGGTTTGCCGTTTCGTCTCGTCCTCGCGGCGCCTACGTGCGGCGCCGCACCCACCTCATCGACAGATCGCTCCGCCCCGCGACAGGGCCGAAGGACCCGAATCCCGGGTCCGGCGACGCTGGCGAGAGGGTTACCTGTGGCGGGACTGGTAGATGCGGACGGACCGGATGCCGAAGGAGCTGTGCGAGCTCGCCGGGCCCTTGATGCCGAGGTCGGCGAGGAAGTACATGGGATGGCTCGGCACGTTCGCCCCCGTGTAGGTGACGACCACCCGGCCGTCGAGGTACCACGTGAGCGAGCCGGGCTTCCAGAGGAGCCCGTAGGAGTGCCAGCCTCCTGCGAGGTCGGAGCGCGTCCTCACGTAGCTGGAGGTCATCCTCGAACGGCCCGCCGCCGACCAGTGAAAGGTCGTGCGGAAGCCGTCGGAGGTGCCCCAGTTCTCCATGATGTCGATCTCGGGCGGCCAGGCCATGTTCCTCGGGAGCAGCCAGAGGGCGGGCCAGCTGCCCGTCGTGCCGGGGATGTGGGCCACGACGTCGACGAAGCCGTAGGTGAACGAGAAGCTCTTGTAGGTGGTCACCATTCCGGAGGAGTAGGCGTAGGTCTCCGGCGCACCCGAGCTCGTCGTGCCCTTCGTCGGGTGCTCGTCGGCCACGAGGTGCAGCACGCCGCCCGACACCGTGTCGTCCGCGGGCATGAACCACGCCCGCTCATCGGAGTTGCCGAAGTTGGTGCACCCCGCCCGCGGGCGGCGGACCCAGGGGAAGCAGGTCGCCCAGACCGACCTGTCGAGCGACCTCCCCTCGAAGGTGGCGTGGAAGACCAGTTGCATGGCGCGCGCAGGACCTGCGCCTTCGGCGACCGCCCCGGCGGCTTCGACGTGAAGCCCTTGTGCCACGACCCCGCTCGCCGAGACGAGCAGCGCCGCGGCGACCTGCCACAGCTTCCTCGAAGCCCAATCCCTCCGACGCGTGCCCCGGCCGCTTCGACCGAGTGCTCGCATGTTGGGCTTTCCATTCCCGCCAGAGCGCCCGGGCAAAACCAACTTCTCGGTGCCGACTTCGCCAGCCCGGCAGGCTCGGCCGACCGCAGTCAGCTGCGAGCCGCTCTTGCGCCCCGGCCCTCCCGCCGGCGCCGCGATCGCCTCCCCGCAAGGGGGCGGAGGGATGGATCAGGCCTCGCCCGGCAGTGGGCCGCGGGCGTCGGTTGGCCGAGGGTGCGGGTCGGCGACTCGTCAGCGCGACGAGGCGCCAACGGCGCGCGCCGTCAGTGCGACGAGGCGCGGGCCCCCGCCAGGGTCGGACGTTCCTCGAGCGTCTGGCGCACCCGGTCCGACAGCTCAGAGGGCGTGTAGGGCTTGGCGAGGAGGCTCGCCCCTCGGGGGAGGGCCTTGCGGCCGGTGATGTCCTCGTCGAGGTGGCCGGAGACGAAGAGCACCGGGATCTCCGGGTAGCGACGGGCGACGGCGTCGGCGAGCTCGATCCCGCTCATGCCGGGCATGACGACGTCGGTCACGAGCAGGTCGACGGCGCCGTGCCGGGCGTGGAGCGAGCTCAGCGCCTGGCTGCCGTTCCCGACCGCCACGACGACGAACCCGTCGGCCTCGAGCTCGCGGGCCGAGAGGCGCAAGAGCTCGGGCTCGTCGTCGACGAGCAGGAGCACCGGGTGGCGGGGCGTCTGCGACTTCGCCTCGCGCAAAGGCGCCCCCTTGGCGGCGCCCCCGGTCGCCACTTCGTCCTGCTCGGTCGCGAGGCGAACGGCCGGGAAGGTCATCGTGAACTTGGCGCCGGACCCCGGCGCGCTCTTCACGACGACCTCGCCGCCCGCGCGCGTCACGGTGGCCTGGACGGTGGCGAGGCCGAGCCCGGAGCCCCTGGCACGGCCCTTGGTGGTGAAGAACGGCTCGAAGCAGTGGGCGGCCGTCTCCGCGTCCATGCCGACGCCCGTGTCGGAGACCGAGATGCGCACGAGCTCGCGCTCGCGCTCGCGCACGTGCCCGGTGCGCACGACGAGGCGGCCGCCGTCCGGCATGGCGTCCCGGGCGTTGACGGCGAGGTTGAGAAGGGACCGCTCGAGCTCGCCGCGGTCCGCCGTGATGCGAGCCGACGAGGCGTGCCGCACGACCTGGAGGCGGATCTTGTCGCCGAGCAGGCCGGCGATCATGGACTCGAGGGACGTGACCACCTCGTCGACGTCGAGGGTCTCGGAGCGAAGCGGCCGCTGGGCACCGATCCCGGTGAGCTGGCTCGTGAGCTCGGCGGCCCGCTGGCCCGCCCGCTTGATGGCCGCCACCTCCTCGGCGATGGCCGGCTGGTCGCCGGCGCGGCGGAGCAGGACGTCGCTGCAGCCGAGGATGACCGTGAGCAGGTTGTTGAAGTCGTGTGCCAGCGCGCCCGCCATCCGGGTGAGGGCGCCGAGCCGCTCGGCACGGTTGATCTGCTCGAGGAGGCGCTGGCGCTCGGTCACGTCGTCGGCCACGAGCAGCATGCCCACCGTCTGGCCCTGCTGGCTGAGGGGCGCGCTCGATACCGAGAGCGACACCTTCGTCCCCCGGCGCCCGACCGAGGTCATGGGGACGCCGATGGTCGTGCGGCCGCCGCGGGCCCGCTCCCACATCCCGGCGAGCACGAGCTCTGACTCCTCGCTCCCAGGCACGCGGTTCGGCCCGTCGTCCCCCTCCGTCCAACCGAAGAGCTCGGCGGCCGCCCGATTCCACCAGCGGGCCTCGCCGGCGAGGTCGAGCTCGGCGATGGCGAGCGGGGACGACTCGACGACCGCCTCGAGGCGCTGCTCGTTGTTGACGACCGCCTGGTAGAGCTGGGCGTTCTGCAGGGCGACCGATGCCATCCCGGACAGCAGCGTGAGGACGGACTCGTCCTCGTCGGTGAACCCCGGCCAGGCGGCACCGAGGGCGACGATGACGCGGGCGAAGTGGCCGTCGGCGCCGGCGAGCGGCACGGCCAGCAAGCTGTTGAGGCGAGGCGAGATCCGCTCCCTTTCGCCGTCCTGCACGGCCGCCGTCTCGCCGACGATGCCGGCGACGTCGTCTGGCCCAGGGCGCCTGCAGGCGCCGCCGGATCGGCGCACGTCGTCGCAGGCGGACGAGACGATGGCGGCGAGCGAGTCGCCCTCGACGGCCACGGCGGGGGACGTCATCAAGATGGCGGTCGGGTCGGTTTCGCTCTCGGGAACCTCGGCGACGACGACGAGGTCGCAGGCGAGCACTGCGTAGGCGTGCTCGACGAGCAGCTTGAGGACGTCCTCGGCCGCCAGCGGAGCGTTGACGGAGAGCGCCGCCTCGAGCAGCCGCTGGAGACGCTCGGCGTGTCGCACGGCCAGGTGCTCGGCGGCCGAACGAGCCTTCCAGGACGCCACGCGCTCGACGGCGACCTCGACGCGCTCCGCGAGGCCGAGCGCCGTCTCGAGGTCGCTGCGCCGGAAGGCGCGGCGCCGGGAGCTCGTCGTGAAGCTGAGGGCGCCCGACGTGACCCCGCGGGCCACGACCGGCACGACCATCATCGACTCGATCCCTCCGGCGCTCTGCCCTGACACGTCGTAGGCCGCATGGACCGCCGCCCCCCGGGCGGCGAAGCGTGCGTGCCCGCCGACCGCGAGCACCTGAGGCCGGCGCTCGGCGACCGCCAGGCGGACGAGGCGGTCTCCGTCCGGATGGCGATGAGGAATCGATCCGGTGGCAAGGTCGGCAGGGACCGCACCGCCGCGAGACCGCGCAGTGACGCGTCGCAGCTCGCCCGTGTCGTCGATCACGTCGGCGCAGAACCAGTCGCAGAAGTCCGGGACGACGATCTGACCGAGCTCGACGAGGGCGTCGTCGTAGGACTCGAGGGCACGCGCGAGCGCCGAACCGCCGCGGGCGAGCACCGAGAGGTGCATCCTGGCGTGCTCGGCGCCGAGGCGGCTCCGGCGCTCCGCCTCGTCCAGCCGGGCTCGCTCGATGTCGGCGGCGCACCGGTCGGCGACGACCTCGAGGATGCGCAGGTCCCCGACCGAGAAGCTGTGCGGCCGTCGCGCACCGGCCACGACGAGGCCGATGACGCGGTCGTGCACCTTGAGCGGGGCGGCCACGATCGAGCCGAGCCCGCGGCTCGACATGGCGGAGCCCCACGGCTGATCGGGCGGGGGCTCGTCGGTGACAGCGGGGCGAGCCCACTCGGCGACCACCCCGAGGAGCCCTTCTCCCACCATGACCTGCGTGCCGACCGGCGAGAGCTCGGTCTCGCCTTGGCTGGAGCGCACCTCGAGCACCCGCTCGTCGCCGCTCAAGAGCAGCACGGAGGCGACGTCGCCGCCGACGGCCTCCCGGGTGCGGGCGAGGACGAGCTGCAGGAGGTCCTCGAGCGGGAGGAACGAGAGGGCAGGGTCGGTCACCGCCTGGATCGAGACGAGGGTCATGAAGGCGTCGCCCACCGCCTCGCGCAGGCGTCGGTCAGCTCGCCGGCGCAGGATCACGATGGTCGCGACGAGCAGCGCACTCAGCCCGGCGAAGACCACCGCGAGGAGCGCACGGGGAGAGAGGCCGTCCGGGAGGTCGCCCGAGGGCAGCGTGTAGTAGCCGAGCAACGAGGCGAGCGTCGCCCAGGTGAGCACCATGACGACCTCGCCTACGAGCGCCAGGCGGCTTCGCGGAGGAAGGACAGGGCTTGCCGCGGCGTCGGCGTTGGAGGGGTGGCGGGTCGCCGCCTCGAGTCGGGCATTGCGCTTCGAGGGTCGGCTCTCGCTCGGAGAAGAGCTCGCGGACCCGGCGGGTCCCTCCGTCGGCACTCCAGAAGGCTACTTCGCCATATTGAGCTGGCCTGGAAGGGCTCGCGACGTTCGTCGTGGTTGGCTCGACTCCTCACTGATGGCAGTCGAACCGACACAAAGAGCGCGTTGTCTGTTGCTGTTCGGGTGCAGAAACGGCCGCTGACCTCGGTTGGGCAGTTGTTGATGTCCAGGCGATTGGGCGTTGGGGGGCTTGGGAGCAAGCTCCAGCTTGGATTCGAGTCGCTGGACGCAGCGCGAACTAAGGGGCCTGGCATGGCGAAGAGAGCGGCGAAGCCGAGAACGAAGGGCGGCCGGTATACACCGCCCAAGCGACGGGCAAGGACCGCAGCTCTGGCATTCGGTGCCGGGCTGGGGACTCTGACCGGCACCGGTGCCGCCGCGCTCATCGGATCCAGCCCCGCGCAGGCGCTACCGGTCACGTCCAGCAATCATTTGATCGCAGACATGCCGCCTGGACCTCCCGGTCCGCCGGGGCCTCCGGGAAACCGGGGCCCGCAAGGTCCTCAGGGTGCCAAGGGGGCGCAGGGAGCGCAGGGGCCAATAGGAGCACAGGGGCCGACTGGGTTCCGAGGCCCACAGGGCCCCACGGGGTTCCAGGGCCCGACGGGGGCGTCCGGCTTCCAGGGACCAACGGGGTTCCAGGGGCCGACTGGCGCGTCGGGGTTCCAGGGTCCGACCGGGTTCCAGGGTCCGACCGGCTTCCAGGGCCCGACGGGCGCGTCGGGGTTCCAGGGACCAACGGGGTTCCAGGGGCCGACTGGCGCGTCCGGGTTCCAGGGCCCGACGGGCGCGTCCGGGTTCCAGGGACCAACGGGGTTCCAGGGGCCGACTGGCGCGTCCGGGTTCCAGGGACCGACCGGGTTCCAGGGCCCGACGGGCTTCCAGGGCTACCAGGGAGCCACCGGCTTCCAGGGCCCGACCGGCTTCCAGGGCTACCAGGGAGCCACCGGCTTCCAGGGCCCGACGGGCTTCCAGGGCTACCGGGGAGCCACCGGCTTCCAGGGCCCGACGGGGTTCCAGGGCTACCAAGGCGCCACCGGCTTCCAGGGCCCGACGGGGTTCCAGGGCTACCAAGGCGCCACCGGCTTCCAGGGCCCGACGGGC